>Ga0210394_10000419_pt1 | contig 92376 bp, 75 predicted proteins | sample IncBWC12MmetaG_FD_160121 | JGI IMG/M metagenome (GOLD analysis project Ga0210394, IMG submission 160121) | Forest soil microbial communities from Barre Woods Harvard Forest LTER site, Petersham, Massachusetts, United States - Inc-BW-C-12-M | ecosystem: Environmental > Terrestrial > Soil >...
CGCTGGAAGCCCATCGTGCGGCACTGGAGCGCGTGGCGCAGGCCGGCGCGAAGCCGATAGGGTGGGTTCAGATGGCCTGCGAGCTCCAGCGCGACTGGGCGCGCGGTGAAACTGCGGCAACATTCGCAGAAATTCTGTTCGCGGTGGAAGGGCACTGACAGCGGTGCACAAGGTTGTGCCAATGCACGTGACCCGCCGTTCAGAAGATCGTGGCCTGGCCGACTTTGGCTGGCTCCAGAGTCGTCACACGTTTTCTTTCGGGGACTACTACGATCCGGCTCACACGGGATTTGGTCCGTTGCGGGTGATCAATGAGGATCGCGTTGCCCCGGAGGGGGATTCGGCACGCACCCACACCGCAACATGGAGATTCTCTCCTGGGTGCTTGAGGGAACACTCGAGCACAAGGACAGTTTAGGCACCGGCGCCAGGATTCACCCCGGTGAATTGCAGCGCATGACTGCGGGCACCGGCGTGACCCACTCCGAGTTCAACGGCTCGCAGACCGATCCCGTGCACTTCCTCCAGATCTGGGTCGTCCCGCAGCGCACGGGACTTGCGCCGGGCTATGAACAACGGAGCTTCCCGGCAGAAGACCTGCAAAACAGATGGCGTCTGCTTGCCAGCGGTAGCCCGCGTGACGGAGCGCTGACGATTCACCAGGATGTCGATCTATATGCAGCGCGCCTCGGCGCCGGCCGGCGTCTGGATCATGTGACCTCCGCTACGCGCAAGGTATGGCTCCAGATCGCGCACGGAAGCGTGGCCACTGATGGCGACGTTCTGCGCGCCGGTGATGGCGCAGCATGGAGTGACACGGCGTCGATCCACCTCAGCGCGAAGGAGGACGCCGAGATTCTGCTCTTCGATATGGCTCCGTGACGCCGCGAGTTAGTCAGCACACCGAATTTGCACTAAGGAAGGTCTCGGCCGCCTCAAGTGGCGTGAGGCCCCAAATGCTTACGGCGCATCGAGGCGAAACAGCACCTGCAGTGGATGACCCACGGCACCTTCGAAAAATGCACGGTCCAGAGCCAGATGCTCCTCGGTTACCTTGAGTTCAATGACCTTGGGGAGTGTTCGGAACCCGGCAGCAGCCAAAGCATCGAAATAGCCGGCAAACGTCTTGTGCATGTAACTCACCGGAACGGCCTTGCTGTCCCTTCTCCAGATGTACCCTTCATAGGATGTATCGACTCCGGCGAAGTAGTCTCGTCCCTTTGAGTCGAAATAAACGGGCTTCTCTTGTGCGCGGGGGATATAGGGCAGGAACGGGTGAGGAACTGTGAAAATGAAACGACCGCCCGGAGCGAGGCGTGAACGCACGGTGCGGAAAACCTCGGTCATTTCAGCACAGCTCAGATAGCTGATCACAAACACCGCAATCACCCGGTCGAATTGCTCCCGCGGAAATTCCCGAAAGCTGGTGGCATTGCCGTTCTTGAAGGTCATCGTGCACGGTGCACCGTTCGCGGCAGCCTGTTGTGCACGAGCGACCATCTCGCTGGAGCTATCGATGCCGAATACCGACTGAGCGCCTGCCCGCGCCACCAGACGGGCCACGTATCCCTCTCCGCACCCAAGATCCAGCACATGCGTGCCAGTCAAGGGCGCAAGTTCCCGCAGTACGAGCGGTCTCGCCGTAAAGTCCGAGAGGATCATGGGCTCCTGCCGGGCCCACTGGTCTGCGTTCCGATCGAACATTCCGACGAAAGAATCAGTCTGCATGACATTGGCCCCTAACGAATGCGGTTGCGTAGCATGGTGTTCAGCCCGGCCGCTTCTCGGCCACACGACCGCAAGCCTGCAGGACCAGGGCGATTGCGACCAGGACCGCCCCAAAAGCGCAGACTGCGGCCCAGCCAGCGGATTCCCAGGCAAGGCTCGCGCCCGCTGAGCCGACCGCCCCGCCCACAAACATTCCGCCCATGAAGATCGTGTTCAGCCGATTGCGCGCTTCCGGGCGAAGCGCATAAATGACGTGCTGGTTCGAGACCAGCGCGCCTTGCTCGCCGAAGTCCAGCAAAATGACGCCGACGATCAGGCCCGCGATCGTGCCGCACGCCCCAAACACCACCCAGGACGTGACTATGATGACGCCGCCAAGTCCGATGACTGTATGAGGACCTCTCCGGTCTGCGATCCTCCCGGCGATTGGCGCAAAGAGCACGCCCACCGCACCGATGAGGCCGAACAGGCCGGCGACTTCGGCGCCGAGGTGGTATCGGGCATCGAGTTGCAGCGCGAGGATAGTCCAGAGGGCGCTGAAGGAGCCGAACAGACAGCCTTGGACGATGGTCGCCCGTCGCAACGCCGGCTCTTCCCGCCAGAGGATGGGCAACGATTTGAGGAGAGTGCCGTAGCCCTCCTGCGTCCTGGGCCGACCCTTAGGTAGAACCGCCGCCAACAGCATTCCTACCGCGACCGCCAGGAACAAGCCGACCCAGAACATGGCGCGCCAGCCGTGGCGGTCGCCAACAGCGCCGGCAAGGACGCGGCCAAAGAGGATGCCGCAGAGAAGGCCGCTCATCACGATTCCGATGGTCGCACCGCGACGGCTGGGCTCGGCCAACTCGGCAGCGAACGGCACGATCTGCTGCGCCACGCTAGCGGTCGCCCCGACAAGTGCCGATGCAACCACGAGTGACCAAGCCTCGGGAGCGAGAGCAGCGGCGGCCAACGACAGAGTGAGCGCTGCGACTTGAATCAGGATGAGACGCCGCCGGTCGAAGCGGTCTCCCAACGGCACCAGTAACAGAAGGCCAACGGCGAAACCGAGTTGGGTCGCCGTGGGCACGAGCCCGATCACTGTGACCTGGCCCGGGAAGGCGGCTTCCATGAGGCCGAGCATGGGTTGGTTATAGTAGATGTTGGCAGCCGCTACGCCGCACGCTATCGCCATCACCAGCGTCATGCCAAAGCTGATCGACGAGGACCACAGAGGGTTCGCTGCCACCGACCTCGACCGGCCGTAAGACGCATTGTCCATGGTCACCGTCCTGCGCTCATTTTCTCAATGCGCGGACGATTGCTGGGTCGCGAGGCCTGCCGTGTTCGGCGCGGCAAAGCCCGAGCTGAGCGCTGGAGCGTCATTACCGTAGAGTCCAGCCTGCCGGCCGCGTTCCTGTACCAACGCAAGCACCACGTCGATCGTTGGTGTCGCGACCTTGACGAGGCGTCCCAGTTCCTGGACGGCGGTGACGAGTGCATCAATCTCTAATGACCGGCCTCGTTCGAGATCCTGCAGCATCGAAATTTTGTGACCGACCACGGAACCGGCTGCGTTCAGCCGCCTCTCCATCATCTCGGTGGGAATCCGCACGCCGAGCGCCTGCGCGACCGATTGGGCCTCGACCATCATCGAGGTGCACAACACCCGTAGCCCTGGCTCGGAGGTGACGCGATCGAGGGTCGCGAGGGTCAGGGCGCTGATCGGGTTGAAGCAGACGTTGCCCCAGAGCTTGAGCCAGATGTTCCAGCGGATCGCGTCGCGAATGGGCGCATCGAATCCGGCCGAAACCAGCGCATCGCGCAGGGCCACGATGCGCTCCGAGGTGGAACCGTCGGGCTCGCCGATGGTGAAGCGCTTGAACAGATGATGTTCGATGACCCCCGGTGCTACGACCTCGCAGGCGGGATCGACCACACAGCCGATGGCCCGCTCGGGTCCAATCGCCTTCCATTGCGCGGCGCCGGGATCGACGCTTTCCAGATGATGGCCCTCCAGCGGGCCACCCTCCTTATGGAAATACCACCAGGGAATACCGTTCATCGCGGTCAGAACGGCAGTGTGCGGACCGAGGAGTGGAGCAAACGCGCTGGCGCTGGCGTGCGCCTGATGCGCCTTCAGCGCGCAGATCACGACATCCTGCGGACCAAACGTGGCGGGGTCGTCGCTTGCCGGCAAGTCGACCGTGCGCGTCTGCCCCTCCCCGATTAACTTGAGCCCGTGGCTTCGAATGGCCGCCAGATGCGCGCCGCGGGCGATTGCAGACACTTCATGGCCCGCCAATGCGAGCTCGCCCGCCATGTAACCGCCGATTGCCCCGGCGCCGAATACGCAGATCTTCATGGCTCTCTCCTTTAGTTCTCTCAGGCAACGACCCAAATATAGACTCTCCCGATTTAAGTTAGTATCCGTGACGTGGGCTATATATATTCCCGTTTTTAGCAATAATAGGCAGATGGACAAGTTCGCGGCGATGCGGGTGTTCGTGAAAATTGCAGATGCCGGGAACCTGTCGGCCGCAGGCCGCCTGTTGGGTCTTTCCCTGACCTCCGTCAGCCGCCAGCTCATGGCACTCGAAGAAGTCCTCGGCACGACGCTCATCGAGAGGACGACGCGCCATCTCTCGCTGACCGAGTCCGGTCGGCTCTACTACGAACGGGCGAAGCAGATTTTGGAGGAGGTTGCCGAGATGGAAGCCGGCCTGACGATGCAGACGGGAGTCGCATCGGGCCGGTTGCACGTCAGCGCTCCGTCGCTGCTCGGTCGGTTGCGGCTGGCGCCAATGCTGCCCGGCTTTCTGCTGCAGCAGACTCTGGTCTCGGTCGATCTGATGCTGGTGGATCGACCGGTACGTCTGGCCGAGGAAGGTATCGATGTTGCCCTTCGCGTAGGACCGCTGGAAGACTCAGGCCTGATTGTCCGCAAGCTCGACGACATTCAGCTTGTTGTCTGCGCCGCGCCGGATTACCTGCGCCGGCGCGGCGAGCCGGCGACGCCGGACGACCTGCTCGAGCATGACTGCCTGGCCTTCGGCGATGTACCAGGCGTGGCGGAATGGAGCTTCCAGGACGGCGCGGTGCGCAGAGCTCTGCGCATTCCAACCCGGCTTTGCGCCAATGACTTCGAAACGTTGGTCAGTGCGGCCGTGGCAGGGGCAGGACTCGTCCGAGTGCCCTCCTGGCAGGTTGCGCATCATCTCGCTGACGGACGGCTCAGGATTGTGCTCCAGGCTTATCAGCGGCCACCCACGCCATTGAGCGTCCTGACGGTGCGCACCCGGCTGCTCCTGCCGAAGGTGCGCGCCTTCGTCGATTTCCTGCAGCAGCACTGGATGCGCCCGCGGCCGCCTCTGTGATCTCAATGCAACTTGACATGCGGCTCAGTGCGCCGGGTGATGAGCCGCGCGAGTGTGTCGAGCGCCACCTTCGTATATCCATGCACCGCCAGCTCGTGCATTTTGTAGAGTGACAGGTACATCAGCCGGGCGATGTAGCCCTCGATAACCATGTTGCCCCCAACCAGCGCTCCCATCAGGTTGCCCACAGTGGTGTACTCGCCAAGCGAGACCAGCGATCCGAAGTCGCGGTAGCGGTAGGGCAGCAGTCGTTTACCGTTAAGTCGGTTCGCGATCTGTTTGACCATGTGGGTTGCCTGCTGATGCGCGGCCTGCGCGCGCGGCGGTACGGTCGCGTTCTGTCCCGGCCAGGGACAGGCGGCGCAGTCGCCGATCGCGAAGATGTCCTCGTCGCGGGTCGTCTGGAGTGTCTGCTTCACGACCAATTGGTTCGTGCGGTTCGCCTCGAGTCCGTCCAGGTCCTTGAGGAAATCCGGGGCCTTTACCCCGGCCGCCCATACGACCAATTCCGCCGGGATGATTTCCCCGCTCGCGAGCCTGACCCCGTTCGGCAATACCTCGGCGACGCGCGCCGACGTTCGCACCCGCACCCCCTTGCTCTGCAGGAGCTCGGTGGCAGCGTCGGAAAGACGCTGCGGCAGCGCCGGAAGGATCCGATCGGCCGCCTCGATCACGTTGAGCTTGATGTCCCGGTCGGGGTCGATTCGGTCGAGGCCATACGCCACCAGTTCGCGTGTCGTGTTGTGCAGCTCGGCGGCCAGCTCGACGCCGGTGGCCCCGGCACCGATGATTGCCACCTGCAACTGCTCCGGCCGAAGCGGTTCCGGCTGCGCGTGCGCGCGCATCAGGGCATTGACGAGGCGGCGATGAAAGCGCGTTGCCTCAGCCGATGTCTCGAGGGCGATCGCATGTTCCTTGACGCCGGGAGTACCGAAATCGTTGGTGAGACTGCCGACTGCGATCACCAGCGTGTCGTAATGGAATACACGCTGTGGCGTGATCTCGTTCCCCTCCTCATCGACGACGGCTGCCACCTGCACCTGGCGCCTCTGTCTGTCGAGGCCGGTCATCTCTCCCAGACGGAAGCGGAAGTGATGCCAGTACGACTGGGCCAGATAGTTGAGCTCGTGCACGCCGAGGTCCATGCTTCCGGCAGCCACCTCGTGCAGCAGCGGCTTCCACAGGTGCGTGCGGCTCTTGTCGATCAGCTCGATCTGCGCCGTGCAGCGTTTGCCATATTTGTTGCCGAGTCTGGTGGCCAGCTCCAGGCCGCCCGCCCCTCCGCCGACGATGAGGATCTGGTGCGCGGCCTTGCGAGCGGCGGGCTGACTGCCGTGCTCATTCCTCATGTATGTGCCCCGCTAAATTGGCCTCTCGCAGGTCGAGCTCCCGCTCGAGACGGCGACGCACCTCATCCTTCAATACGCCCTGGCGATACAGCTCGTTGATCCGTTCGCGTTCGGCCGCGAGGAGCAGTAGCTCGATTTCATCGGGAGGGACTGACAGGTCCTGCTGATTCTCGTCCGGCTCGGGCGCCCGCTCGAAATGCCTGAGGCGTTCGCGATGCCTTGTTCGAACCCGCTGAACCAAGCTCTCGGGTAGGGCCCGCTCCGCGGCCAGCCGCTCGAGACGCTCGCTCGCCGCGTCGATGGCCTGTCGCCGTGCGAGCAGCTCCTCCGCCCTATCGATCTTAAGCTCCCGCTCACCGGCCCTCGCGAGGCCAAGCGCTCGGATTACCATCGGTAATGACAAGCCTTGGCCCACGAGCGTCACCAGGATCACCGCAAAGGTGAGGAAAAGAATCAGATCGCGATCCGGGAATGGCCGACCGTTGTCAACGGTCAACGGAATAGCGAGCGCCGCTGCAAGAGACACAATCCCACGTACGCCGGTGAAGGCGAGCACAAATGGCCACTGCCACGGCGGGGATGGGTCATTGCGCGCGATCCCCGGGATCAGCCAGCGAGGTAAATACGTCGCCGGGAACATCCACATGAATCGGGCCAGAATCACGACAACACTGACCACCGCGGCCGAGCCGGCCAGCGTCGACAGCGAATACGTGCCTAAGCCCATAATCAACGAGCGCGCCTGCAGGCCGGTCATTAGAAATACGATGCCCTCGATCAGGTACACGAGGACATCCCAGAAAAAGACCCCCTGCAGCCGCGTCGCCGCACTGATGATGCCGAAACCGTTCCAGCTTACATAGAGACCGGCTACTACGGTGGCAAGCACTCCCGAACCGCCGAGATGCTGCGGCGGCCAATAGGCGATGTAAGGCGTCAGAATCGAGAGCACGATCTCGATCTGCGCGTCGGCGACCCAGCGACGCACGCGCAACATCAGCCAGCCGACGGCGATCCCCCACAGCAATTCAGCCGCAATGATGACCGCAAACTCACCAGTCGCCTTGCCGAATGAGAATGCCCCGGAGCTCACGGCCACTACCGCAAATCGATAAAGAATCAGCGCGGTCGCGTCGTTGGCGAGACCCTCCCCTTCCAGGATCACCAGGATTCGCTTGGGAAGCTGCATCCTGCGGGCAATCGCCAGGGGCGCCACCGCATCCGGCGGCGAAACGATCGCACCCAACACGAACCCCACAGGCCAGGAAAAGCCCAGCAGCCAATGCGTTGCCGCCGCGGCGGCCGCCGTCGTGAATACGACGCAACCGATGGCCAGCAGGGAAATCGGCCGCAGATTAAAGCGAAATTCCCGCCAACTCATTGCAACCGCAGACGAGTAGATCAGGGGCGGCAGCACGAGCAGCAGGACAAGCTCCGGCGCGAGGCGCACCGCCGGCAGCCCCGGGACCAGCGCCAACAGGACACCCGTCAGCACCAAAAGGATTGCGGGAGGAATGTTTGTGCGTTTCGCCGCGACTCCGACCGCAGCAATTGCGACCAGCAGAAGCAGCAAAATCTGGATCTCACGGACTATCAATCAGTCACGCGCCAACTGACTCGCTCGCCGCCCGTCTGCGCATTCGGGTACATGAGGAATGGAACTGCCGGCTTGGAGGACCCGGGCAGCACCACGTCGTGACCGTGATTGTAAGCCACCCAGTTGGGTGGCGGACATTTCAAACGAAACGCGGTCTGCCGCGGGCGAAATACGTCGTTTGCGGGCCAGGCGCAACCTCCGACATATCTCACTCGGAAACACGATCATGAAAGCGCTCATTGCGAATGGACACCGAAGCCGGCTCGCCGGGAGGGTCATGCTCGCTCGGCCGCAATCGTGGCCAGCACTTCTCATGGCCGCGAGCGGATGCGTCGGCTTACTCGCCGTTCCGGTGGGGCGCGCCGATCCGCCGCCCGACTTTCACCAGGCCCCCCTTTCGGCCGCGAGCCTCGAGAATCCCTACCGCGCGCAGGTATCGGCGGCGCAGGCCGGCGGTGAGCTCTACGCCGCCCACTGCGCCGCGTGTCATGGACGCAGCGCGGAAGGCTCCGGCAATGTCCCGGCCCTGGCGCACGCGCGGGTGCAGAGCGTGCCGGACGGCGAGGTTTTTTGGTTCATTACCCGGGGATCCAGGAGTGGCGCGATGCCCTCATGGGCTTCGCTACCCGAGGAGCAACGCTGGCAGCTGGTCACCTATCTGAAGACGCTGGTCACTGCACCCATCGTTGCACCGGCCCCCGCTGCCGCACCCATGACACCACTGTCTGCGCCGCGCCCGCCGGCACCGTTCACTGATTTCCGATCCGAGGTCCCAGGCGCCGTGCACAAGATCACGATCGGTGATCTTCCCACTCCATATGCAACGCGCTCCGCGGGGAACGCACCGACTATCGTCGCCCGGCCAGCCGACGCGTGGCCGAAGGCTCCCAAAGGCTTCCGGGTTCAGCTCTACTCGGACGGTCTCGCGAGACCGCGCGTGATCCATGTGGCGCCGAACGGCGATATATTCGTCGCGGAGAGCGGCGGCGGACAGATCCGTGTCTTCCGCGGGCTGACCGCCGACGGCAAGCCCGAGCGCTCCGAGGTCTTTGCAGAAGGGCTCACCCAGCCGTATGGCCTTGCCTTCTACCCCACCGGCCCGGATCCGCAGTGGATCTATGTGGCAGATACCGACTCGGTCGTACGCTTCCCCTACCGGAGCGGTGATCTCAAGGCCACTGGCGTCGCTCAACACGTCGTCGACCTTCCGCACGGTGCGGGGCACTGGACGCGGGACATCGTCTTTTCCCCCAACGGTAAAACCCTGTTCGTCGCGGTAGGCTCAGCCTCGAACGTCGACGATCCCGACACGAGTCCGGCGGAGAAGTATCGCGCCGATATTCTGGCCTTCGACCCCGATGGCTCGCACATGCGCGTCTATGCGTCCGGGATCCGCAACCCATCGGGACTCGCTGTTGATCCTCGCAACGGTCAACTATGGTGTGCCGTCAACGAACGCGACGGCCTCGGCGACAACCTGGTACCTGATTACATCACCTCGGTGCGCAAGAGAGGCTTTTACGGCTGGCCGTGGTGGTACATGGGCCCGCACCAGGATCCCCGTCATGCCGGCAAGCACCCGGAGCTACGGGATCGTGTCATCACGCCCGACGTATTGCTGCAGCCGCATAGCGCGCCGTTGCAGCTCGCGTTCTATCAGGGTGAGCAGTTCCCGGCTGAATACCGGGGTGACCTCTTTGCCTCCTCTCATGGCTCGTGGAATAAGGCCGTGCGCACCGGCTACAAGATCGTCCGTGTGCCGCTGCGTTCCACGGGGAGGGCGAGCGGCGAATATCAGGACTTTCTGACGGGCTTCGCACTTCCGAACGGTCAGGTATGGGGCCGCCCCGTGGGCGTGACTACTGCGCCGGACGGCGCATTGCTGGTGACTGACGACGGCTCGAACTCGATCTGGCGAGTCAGCTACGTCGGCGACTCCGATTGAGTGCGGTGACCGCATCGGCCTGCGGTGTCAGAGCTCACGGTCGCGCTACCAGCCGCTCCTCTTTAAAGGCCTCCCTCTCGTATCCCGATGCCGCCACCAGCGCCGTCAATCCGCTGGCTGCGTAGATCATGGCAATCACGATGAACTGGTAGATAGCCGTGTACACGGGATCGCTCCCGCTCAGCAGCATCCCCGCTGCGAAGCCGGGAATCCACACGATTCCCAGGGAGCGCAATGAGTTCAGACTGGGAATCAGCGCCGCGGTGGTGGAGTTTTTTGCGTAAGGAAGCGCCGCCTGCGAGGCGCTGGCGCCCAATGCCAGCGCGGCCTCGACGCGCCCGGCGTTCAGCTTCAGATCGCTCGCGTACCGTTCCAGCACCTGCGAGCAGGTATTCATGGAGTTGGCAATGATCATCGACCCCAGCGGCACCAGGGCCGTCGCCTTGTACGCGATCACATGTGCCAGCACCATGGCGACGATCACCACCGCCGATCCGGTCCCAATTGCCCGCAAACACAGCCAATAGGAATGCGGCACCGAGTCGACCTTGCCGTGTGCCATCCACGCGGCAGCCGCGCACATCGCTGCCAGCGCCGGAACGCTCCACCAGGCTGCGCCTTTCAGCAGCCACACCAGCACGAGCCCGACGGCCAGCATCTGCAGCAGTCCCCGCAACAGGGCCACGGCGGTCTCGCGACCCAGTTGCAGCTTGCGCAGGTGCCCGAGCCAGGCGACCGCCAGCGCCAGCGCGCAAACCACCACCGCCTGCCCCAGCCCCAGTGCGACCTGCGAATGCGCCCATTGCTCAAACATTCGGATCTCCCAGCAAGCCGCCCTGCATCAGCAGCGTGCGCTGGGCCAGCCGGCCTGCCTGCGCCTCATCGTGAGTCACGATGAGGCAGGCGCCCGAAACCTGCGCCATCGCGGCCTGCAGCGCCTCCTCCACCACCCGCTTCGCGGCCTCGTCCAACGCCGCGGTTGGCTCATCCAGCAGCAGTACTTGCGGACGATTCGCCAGGGTGCGCGCCAGCGATATCCGCTGCGCCTCGCCGCCGGAGAGCGCAGCCACGTCGCGCTTCGCGTAGCCCGCAAGACCGACCGTGCGCAACAACTCCTCCACCTCATCCGCGGTCAAGACAACACCGCGCAAGGCCGGGCCATAGCACACGTTCTGCGCCACCGTTCCCGGAAACAGGTTCGCCTGCTGCATCACCATGCCAACGCTCCGCCTCAATTCGTGGACGTCCAGCGCCGCGGTGTCGGCACCCGAGAGCAGCATGCGACCTGCGCTCGGGGCATCCAGGCGGTTCAAGAGCCGCAGCAGGCTCGACTTGCCTGCGCCGCTCGGCCCGGTGATCGCCACCACCTCTCCTGCCGCCAGGGAAAAGCTGGCATCCCGCACGATGACCCGGCCGCAGGCTTCGCGCCGAACCCCTTCCGCTCGCAGCAGCGCCTTTCTATCGGGCCTGGCGCTATCGCCGCGCGTACTTTCGTTGGTTTGCGTCGCCTGCATTTCGCCGAATTGTGCCCGTTGGGACAGGCGAGCGCATCAGCCGCCGGTGTTGTGAGCGTTCGGGAGCGGCATCGGGTTTGAGCCCACGTCAACTGGCTCGGCGGGCGCTTCTGGTGTGGCTTCTGCGACGTCATCTGGCTGTATGGGGAGGAATACTCTCCACGCCTGCGTAGGATGGCGGGCTGCCCAGTAGAGTGAGGTGAGCCCATCGAGCGGCGGCTGTGCGTCAGTGACAGCCTGCGCAGCGTCGGAGTCCTGGTCGACGTGGATCGACAGGACCCGGCCGTCCTTGCGCATCGCTTCAACCACATTCCGACAGCGATACTCCGGACCGGGACCTGCCAGCTCAGTCACAATGAGTGACCCGCTCTGCCGCCCCAACAAGGTCAATCGATAACTGACCTGATTGTTCAGCAGCGAGCTCAGGAAACCCGTATCCGGCGGCTCGGGAACATCCGGCGCCAGCTCGATGCTCAACCGCAGGTCGCATATTGCAGGCGAGGCCACGGCAACGTTGCCGGCAAGCACGGTGGCCAGCAGCGCCGCGCACACGACTGCACCTTTATACGTGGCGAACATCACCGGACTCGCTTCGGACTTTGTGTCTCCGAGGCCACCGCCGCCCAGTAGATTGAGGCGGTTCGCGCAGGAGACCGGCGCATCTGCCGGCCGCCGCCCGCGTCGGTAGCGGCCCCGGCATTCGCTTGCCGTTCCGGCTCGCGGGCCGACTGGCTATTGAAGATAAGAACCTCGCACAGCGTGATCAGCAGTGCGGCGGCGAGAGTCAGCCATCGGTGGGTTTTCACGAGTACCTCCGTGCAGTTCGTCTGGACTGTCGCCAGACTGCGCGGCGGGTCTTGCGTAACCATTTCAGTGCGTCGCATGCACATTACAATCGCAACGGCCGCCGCTAGCCGGGTTGCCGCGGTCTTAGCGGCCTCGCGGCCTGCGCCCTCGCTGCCTGCGCCGTGGCCGAATCCTCCCAGCCACCGCCGAGCGCACGGATCAGGTCGACGCTGGCGCGCAGCTGCAGGGTATCGAGATCGAGCGCCTCGAGCTGCGTCTGCAGGACGGCGGTCTGCGAGGTGGCCACTGTGAGATAGTCGGTAGCACCTTTGACGTAGAGGGCCATGGAGAGGTCGAGGGTACGCTGCGCCGCATCGACCGCGGCCTTCTCCTCGACGGCGGCGTCGTGGTAGTGATTAAGTGTGGCGAGGCTGTCTTCCACCTGCTGAAACGCGCTGACGACTGTGCCGCGGTAATTGGCGGCCGAGGCATCGAACTCCGCGCGCGCCTGGGCCACCTGCGCGCGGCGCAGACCGCCATCGAACACGCTGAGCAGCGCGCTCGGTCCGATCGCCCAGAAGGCGCTCGGCGCGCTCAGCAGGTTCGAGAAGCCGCCGCTCTGGAATCCGCCCTGAGCGCCGAGCGTGAGCGTGGGGAAATACGCCGCGCGCGCGACCCCGATGTTCGCATTGGCCGCGATCATCCGCCGTTGCGCGCCCGCGATGTCCGGGCGGCGCTCCACCAAGGTGCTGGGGACGCCGGTCGGAATCTGCGGCAGCTTGATGGCAACAATTTCGGGCTTGATGGAGAAGGTGGAGGCCGATACGCCGAGCAGCGCCGCGATGGCGTGTTCCATCAGCGCGCGCTGCGTGAGGGTCTGGGCCGCCTGGGAGCGTGCCGTGTCGAGCTGGGTCTGCGCCTGCGAAACGTCGAGGCCAGGAGCAATGCCGGCCTCGTGCCGCTGCCGGGTAATGCTGAGCGCGCGCACGTAGGTCTGAACCGTCTCGTCGAGGATCGCGCTGTTGCGGTCGAGGCTGCGCAGCTGAACGTAATCATCGACCAGCTGGGCGATCAGCGAAAGGCGGGCGTTCTCGAGATCCGCGGCGGCCGCCGCGGCGTTAGCCTCCCCCGCGGCGACTTCGTTGCGAATCTGCCCCCACAGGTCGAGCTCGTAGCTGGCGCTGCCGCCCAGCGTGTTGGCGCTGTAATAGGTTGGAGTAGTGGGCCCCCGGAGCGGGTCGTTGAGTGATTCGCGTGCGCGCTCAACGTTGGCGCCGACACCCAGCGTCGGAAATAGCCCCGCGCGTGCCTGGTCGCTGAGCGCGCGCGCCTGGGCATAATTGGCCAGCGCGGCGGCCAACGTCGGGTTCCCGTCGATCAGCCGCTGCTGCAGCTCATTGACCTCCGCATTGTCATACAGCGTCCACCAGCTGTCGCGCGGCAGCCGATCCCCCGGACGGGCCTGCGTCCATGGTCCGATTTCCTTATAGGCGGCCGCAGTGGGAACGACCGGCGTCTTGAGCGGCGGCGTAAGAGAGCAGGCACCGAGGAGCAGCGCGAGGGCTGCAGCGCCCCACCGTATGTCTTCAACCTTTCTCATTTGCATGCCTCGTCTGGCGAGCGTCAGCGTCGAGCGCTCCCACACCGGTGAGTCGCACACTGGCCCCCGTGCCGATTCCATCGGGCGGGTTCTCGATCACGCGGTCGCTCGGACCCAGGCCAGAGGCGATCTCCACCACCGCACCCAGGTCACGCTCGACCGACACCGGCTTGATCAGCACGCGGTTGTCCGCGTCCACGGTCGCAATCGACAGCCCCTTGGCATCGAAAATCAGTGCACTCGAGGGCACGCGCAGCACTCCGGCGGCGCCGGCGATCTGCAGATGGATGCTGGCGTAGTCACCCGGCATCATCTCACCGGCGCTGTTGTCGACGATGAGCTGCATCAGCGTCGTGCCGCTGCTGGAGTTGACCGCCTGCGCGGACGCCTCGACTGTTCCGGTGTAGGTCTTGTCGGGATGCTCGGGGACGCGGATCGTGGCCTTGGTGCCTGGCGGCACGCTCGGCACGTAGTTCTGTGGCACATTGACGTAGACACGGAGCTTGCTGGTATCGGAGATCACGAATAATTCCGCGCCGCCGGCACTGCCGACGTTGATCAGCGCACCGATGTCGGTTTCACGCGCGGTGACAACGCCATCGAAAGGCGCGATCAGGTGTTTGAAGCCTTGCTCGGCCACCAGGCGGTCGACGTTCGCCTGCGCGGCCTTGACCTGGGCGATATTCGCGTTCAGCGTGAAAGTACGCTGGTCCACGTCCTGCTGCGCTACCGCGTCGGTGCCGGCGAGGGACTGCCAGCGTTCCGCGCTGATTTGCGCAAGCTTCGCGTTGGCCTTGGCGACGCTCAGGTCCGCGCGTGCCTGCTTGAGCTGCTGGTCGAGATCGGGCGTGTCGATTTCGGCCAGTGGGTCGCCAGCCTTTACCTTGTCGCCGATGTCGTGCTGCCAACTCTTCAGGTATCCCGGGACGCGCGCGTAAATGGGCGCCCGGATATAGGCTTCGAGCCGTCCGGGCAGTACCAGCCCGGAATGATCCTGTGCATCCGTCGGTGTCACGATCGCCACGGTCGGTACGGCCTGCGCTTCGGTCAGCTGGTGCAGCCGCGAGCTCTGCACCGCGCGGGAGACCATGCCGTGGGCGACGACGACCACGGCGAGCAGCACGAATGCGCCGCCGAACCACCGCAGGCGCCGCAAAGTCGAGGGACGGCCGATATCACGATCAGGCGGGGACATGAATCTCTCCTAAGCCGGGTTCCGGCGCCGGCTGCAGGCGGTAGCGCCGGTGAATGATGCTGAACACCACCGGGACGAAGAACAGTGTGGAGACGGTGGCGAAGATCAAGCCGCCGATCACCGCGCGGCCGAGCGGCGCATTCTGCTCGCCGCCTTCGCCCAGGCCCAACGCCATCGGCAGCATGCCGATCACCATCGCGAGTGCCGTCATCAGCACCGGACGCAAGCGCACGAAGCCGGCCTCGAGCGCAGCTTGCGTCGCATCGCCGAGCTCGTTGAGCTTCTCGCGCGCGAAACTGATCACCAGCACGCTGTTCGCGGTCGCCACTCCCATGCACATGATCGCACCCGTGAGCGCCGGTACCGACAGCGTGGTATGGGTCGCAAACAGCATCCAGACGATGCCCGCGAGCGCCGCCGGGAGTGCTGTGATGATGACGAAGGGATCACTCCAGGACTGGAAGTTGATCACGATGAGCAGATACACCAGCACGATTGCCCCCAGCAGGCCGAACAGGAGTCCCGAGTAGGCGCTGTTCATGGTCGCCGTCTGACCGACGAGTGCGACGATTGCGCCTTTCGGCTTGTCTTTGGCGTTCTGCGCGATGATTTTCTGGATATCCCGCGAGACCGCGCCCAGATCGCGCCCTTGCGTCGTGGCATAGATCTCCACCATCGGCGCGATGTCGTACTGCGAAACCACCGCGTCCCCATGGCTTCGATGAATGTCCGCGAGCCCGCCAAGCACCGTAGTGGGGGCACCGCTCGCGTTGATCGGCAGATTGCGCAGCTTCGGCAAGTTGTCGATCTGATATTGGGGCGTCTGCAGTGCGATCGGATAGGTGACGCCGTTCTTCTCGTTCAGCCAATAGGTGGGGGCCACCTGAATGGAGCTGGCGAGATTCACGACCAGGCTGTCGGTCACGTCTGCCGCGGTCACGCCGGTGTAGCGGGCGCGCGTGCGGTCGAGGTCGACATCGATGGTCGGCAGCGCTGCCGACTGCTGGATGCGCGCATCCGCCACACCGGTAACATGGCGAACCTGCGCCAGCAGCTTCTCCGCGTAGGCATAGTCCGCTGAGAGATCGTTGCCGCGAACCTGCAGGTCGATCGGCGCCGGGGCGCCGAAATTGAGGATCTGGCTGACGATGTCGGCCGGCAGAAACGCAAAGCCCATGCCGGGAAACCGGCGCGGCAGCTGCTGCCGCAACAGCTTCACATAACTTGCAGTCGGCGCGTGCCCTGGCTTGAGCGAGACCTCGATGTCACCGTCCGACTCATTGATCGTGCCGGTATTGTTGTAGATCGTGTTGATCGACGAAATATAAGTGCCGATATTATCTGCCAGCGCCGCGATCTCGTCCGGCGGGATCACCTCGCGAATCGCCTTCTCCACATCGGCAAAGCGCGCGGCGGTCTCCTCGATGCGCATGCCCACCGGCGCCCGGACGTGCAGCAGGATCTGACCCCCGTCGACCTGCGGGAAGAAGTTACGGCCGAGAAAAGGCGCCAGCAGGAATGACACCGCGATAAAGCCGAGGAAGCCGGCGAGGAATCGCCCGCGGTACGCCATGGCGAGCACCAGGAGCTCGTGATACCCGGCGCGCAGCTGCTCGAAGCGCACCTCGAACCCGCGCTGCAGGCGTACCAGTGGGTTCCTTACCGGCGGATCGAGGCCGCGCGGCTCCTCACCCGCGGGAGTGACATGCCTGCGCAGCAGGTATTTCGCCATGGTCGGCACGAGCGTGCGCGACAGCAGGAACGAGAAGCCCATCGCGAACATCACGCTCTCGGCCATGGGCACAAACAGGAAGCGCGCCACGCCGTTCAGGAAGAACATCGGAATGAACACAATGCAGATACACAGTAAGGACACGAAAGCCGGCACGACGATCTGCGAGGCCCCATCCAGGATGGCCTTTTCCACGTCCTTGCCCTGCTCGAGGTGGTAGTTGATGCTCTCGATCGTCACGGTCGCCTCGTCGACGAGGATCCCGACGGCGAGTGCGAGACCTCCCAGCGTCATGATGTTGAGCGTCGCTCCGATCGCAGACAGCGCGGCAATCGCACCGAGGATCGACAGCGGAATCGAAGTGGTCACGATGAGCGTCGAGCGCGCACTCCCGAGGAACAGCAGGATCATGAGGCTCGTCAGCGCGGCGGCGATTACTCCCTCACGGATGACGCCGCTGATCGCTGAGCGCACGAATATCGACTGATCGCCGATCGGCTTGACCTCGAGCGCATCGGGAAGCGAGGGCTTGATGATCGCCAGCATCTTCTTGATACCGCTGACGATGTCGAGCGTCGAGGTCGCGCCGTTCTTGAAGACGCTGAGCAGCACCGAGCGATTGCCGTCGACGTGGACGATATTGGTCTGCACTGCGTTGCCGCTGTGCACCTGGGCGACGTCGTGCATGTAGACCATCGCCCCTCCCACGCTCTTGATTGGCAGGTCGCCCAGCTCCGCAATGTCCGAAGGTGCGCTGTTCAGATTGATGTTGTATTCGTAATTGCCGATCTTTTCGCTGCCGACCGGAGTGATGAGATTCTGCGCGGCGAGCGCGTGGGCGACGTCGAGCCCCGTCAAGTCGCGCGACTGCAGCGCCGCGGTGTCGAGGTCGAACATCACCTGCGGCGTCTTGCCGCCGAACGGCCAGGGGATGCCAGCGCCCTGCACGGTGATCAGGCGCGGACGGACGAAGTTCAAACCGAGATCGGTAAGATCCTGCTCGGTAAGTCCCTTGCCGGATAGCGCGAGCTGAATGATTGGCACCGTCGAGGCGCTGTAATTGAGGATCAGCGGCGGCGTCGTCCCGGCCGGCATCTGCTTCAGCAGACTCTGCGCAATGGCGGTGACCTGCGCGTTGGCGGTGGCGATGTTGACGGACGGGTGAAAGAAGATCTTGACGATCCCGAAGGTCGTATAGGAATTGGCCTCAAAGTGGTCGATGTCGTTGACCGTCGTCGTGAGTGCGCGCTCGAACGGGGTGACGATGCGCCCCGCCATCTGATCGGGCGGTAAGCCCTGATACTGAAAGGCCACGGCGATGATCGGGATGTCGATGCTCGGGAAGATATCGACTGGCATGCGCAGTGCGGTGAACGTGCCGAGCAGGAGAATAAGCAGCGCCGACACGACAAAGGTGTACGGCCGGCTCAAAGCGATGCGGACTATGGCGAGCATGACGACGTCAGCCCTGCGCGTGACGCGCGCCGCCGGCGTCTTCGGTGGCCAGTCCCCCGAGCGCCACCCAATCGAGGTGCTCGCCGCCGCCAACCAGCAGCCGCAGGAAGCGATCGTGCAACAGGCTGCCGAGCGGCATCGGCACCCGCAGGCCTTCAGCCGCGGCCAGCGCCAGGCGGATGTCCTTGTAGGCGAGCGGTGCGGCGAAGGCGGCCGGCTCGAACTTGCCCTGTGCGATGAGCGGGCCGTAGGTCGTGTACGGCGCGCCGTTGAATACAGTGGCGGTGAGCAGATCGATGTAGGTCTGCCGGTCGATGCCGGCCTTGCCGACGAGCGCGACGGCCTCGCCCATCGCCTCGATGGCGGCCGCGGTCAGGAAATTGCCGCTGAGCTTGACGAGGTTCGCCGCCGCCGGTTCTGCGCCGATCGGGATCACTTTCTGTCCCAGCGCTCCGAGCAGCGCCTGACACGCCTCGATCGTCGCCGGGTCGCCCGCGACCACGATGAAGAGCTTCCCCGCCGCCGCCATGGCCGGCCGCCCGAACACGGGCGCGGCAATGTAGCGCTGACCGGCTTGCGCATGCGCCTCAGCCAGGCGCTTGGAGAGCGCGACGCTGATCGAGCTCATCGACACATGAATCGCCCCCCGCGGAAGATTCGCGATGAGCCCCACTTCCCCGAAGGCGACCTGCGAAAGCGCGTCGTCGTCCGCGAGCATGGTGATGACAGCTTCCGCATCACTCGCAGCGGCAACGCTGCCTGCGGCGCGCGCCCCGAGCTCGATGAGCGGGCCGGCGCGGCCGGGAGTGCGGTTGAAAACGCTCACGTCGTGTCCGGCTTTGACGAGGTTGGCCGCCATGGCCGCACCCATATGGCCGAGTCCGATGAATCCGAGTCTCATACGTCCATCTCCCTATCTGTTGGTGGTCAGGCGCGCTGCAGCGGCGCCATGAATTCCGGGCCGACGGGATCGGCGACCGCCGTGTTCACGATGCGTTCGATCAGCGCCCGGTCGGCTTCATCGAGCGACCAGCCGCCGACACCGAGTGCTGCTGCCACCTGATCGGGGCGACGCGCGCCCCACAGAGCCACGCTGATTCCCTGATCGAGCATCCAACGCACCGCCAGGTCGATCACATGCCGGTGGAAGCCGCGCTGTGCGAGCTCCTCCAGGCGGCGCACGGCCTCCAGGTACTGGGCGAAACGGGGCGGCTGAAATTTCGGGTCGATGCGCCGCAGATCATCGCCCTGGAAAGTGGTGTCCGCGCGCATGCGTCCGCTCAGGAGCCCGCGGCAGAGCGCGCCGTACCCGAGCGTCGCGATGCGGTTGACGCGGCAGTAGGGAAGGAGCTGCGCTTCGATGGCGCGCTCGAAAAGGTTGTAAGGAGACTGCAGCACGTGCAGCGGTGCTACGCGGCGGAAGACTTCCAGCTGCGCCACCGAGAAATTGCTGACACCGATGGCGCGAATCTTGCCCTGCTGGTACAGCGTGCGCATCGCCTCGGCGGTTTCCTCGATGGGCACGAGCGGGTCGGGCCAGTGAACCTGGTAGATGTCGATGTAGTCGGTGCGCAGTCGGCGCAGCGATTCATCGATCTCCCGCGTGATCCGGGCGCGAGTCGCATTGCGGTAGACCTTCCCATCGCGCCATTCGAGCCCCACCTTGGTGGCGATGACCGTACGGGCGCGCAGACCCGCGCTTGCCAGAGCCTCACCGACAATCTCCTCGGACGCCCCGAAGCCGTATACGGGCGCTGTGTCGATCAGGTTGATCCCCTGGTTCAGAGCCGCCCGGATGGTCGCGACCGCGGCACTCTTATCGGTCCCGCCCCACATCCAGCCGCCCATAGCCCAGGTTCCGAGCGCCACGCGCGACACGCGTAACTGGGTGCCTGGTATGTCAACGGACTCGGCCTGGGACTCCTGGGTCTGAATCTGGACTGACTGTGGCATGAGTGAGGTGCTCCTCTGCGTTGGCCTTGCGGGCTTCGCCTGAATTCCTCGATGGGTGGCAGATTGCGCGGTAAGGATTGCCCGAGCATTTCGCCGCGCGGCGGCAATATGTCGGTTGAAACGGAGATTGCGCTTTGCCGTTGCGACGGCCGGCGAATGTTTCAGCCGTAATGCGCCTGGCAACGGGACCGGCAGGCCCCGCTAGTGATCAATACAGGATTTCGACCGCGCAGTTGAACGTGTAGCCCACACCGCGCTCCGTGACGATGAACCGTGGCTCCGACGGATCCGCCTCAATCTTGCGGCGCAGCCGGGTCACCTGCACGTCGATCGAGCGGTCGTAGACCTCGTTGTCGTATACGCGACTCGCCTCGAGGAGCTGGTCGCGCGTGAGGACGCGCTGCGGTGCGCCCAGCAGTGCGGCGAGCAGATTGAACTCGCCATTCGTCAGCTCGACGGGTCGACCGTCGTGGCGCTTGAGACGGCGCGTTCGCAGGTTGAGCTCGAATTCGGCAAAACGGTAGGCGCGAACCTTATGCTCCCGCGCTTGCGCGAGCGCCGCGCCCTTCGTGCGTCGCAGCACCGTGCGGATGCGCGCCAGGAGCTCGCGCGGACTGAAGGGCTTGGTCAGGTAGTCATCGGCTCCGAGCTCGAGTCCCATGACCCGGTCGGCTTCGTCGCGCACCCCGGTGAGCATGACGATTGGGATCGCCGAACTGTCGCGCAGCGAACGCGCGATTGCCATGCCGTCCTCGCCCGCCAGGCGCAGGTCCAGGATGACGAGATCGATGGCTTCGTCGGCGAGAACCCGCGACATCTCGCTGCCTTTCGCTGCCACGCTGACGCGCAGCCCGTTTTCCCCGAGGTACTCCTCTAACAGAGCACGGATCTGCTCATCGTCGTCGACCACCAGGATGTGCGGTTGAATCGTTTCCGACATGCCTGCATCCTCCCGCGCGCGGGCCGCCAAAATCTACCACGAAGCCCGCGGGCCCGTTTCGTACCCCGTTCAAAGGACGAGCCGCCGTGTTCCAGTTGAGTCGCCCGGGTGAGCCGCGCCCAATACTCGCGCCAGGGACTCGGCCAGGTCGCGGCTTTGCAGCGGCTTGTGCAGTACCTCTTGCGCGCCGACGGCTGCTGCGTGCTGCGTCAGCTGCGCACCCCCATGGCCGCTCATGAGAATAATCGGCACGTCCGGGTGAACCCGCCGGATCTTTCGGGCGAGCTCGGTGCCCACCAGATCCGGCATCGCCTCATCCGTGAGTATCAGATCGAAGCGCTCCGGCTCGGCCAGAAACGCCTGCAGCGCGGCGCCGCTCGATTCGAATCCCACCGGCTGGTAGCCGAGCCCGGCGAGCGTCTCCCCGGCGAGCTCCAGGAGCGGCCGCTCGTCGTCCACGATCATGACCGTCTCACCGTGTCCGCGCGGCAGCTCAGCGATCGCGTCAACGATGGGTTTTCCGACCTCGCCAGCCAGTGGCAGCCAGATCTCGAACTTCGCGCCTTTACCCGCGGTCGTAGCGACGTCGATGGCGCCGCCGAGCTCGGCCGCGATACCGTGCACCAGCGACAGCCCGAGCCCGGTACCTTCGCCCACGCCCTTGGTGGTAAAGAACGGATCGAACATGCGCTCCAACACCTGAGGCGGGATGCCGGTGCCCGTGTCGCTGACGACCAGCCGCACATATGTCCCGGGGGACAGGGCCCCGCGCGAAAGGGCGCGCTGCTCGCGCAACGCAACGCGCTCGAGAGCGACGCTGAGCACGCCACCGCGCTCCATCGCATGAAGCGCGTTGGTACACAGATTCATCACCACCTGATGCAGACGCGTCCCATCGCCGATTACCGCCGCGTCGTCGGCTGTGAGTGTCTTCTCGAGGCGAATGCCGGGCGGGAGCGACGCCGCCAGCAGCTCGAGCGTTTCCTCGACCACCGCCTGGACGTTCACCGGCACCCGCTCGCCGAGCCCGCTGCGACTGAAGCCGAGAATGCGGTCAACCAGCGCCTTGGCGCGCCCCGCGGCGTGCATGACATTGTCGAGGTAGCGCCGCATGGCGCTGCCGGCGGCGGCGTGCTGCTGCGCCAGCTCGCCGTACCCGAGAATCGCCCCGAGGATGTTGTTGAAGTCATGGGCGATACCGCCGGCCAGCGTCCCCATCGCCTCCATCTTCTGCGATTGTCGCAGCTGCGCCTCCAGCTGCTCCTTCTGGGTTTGCGCCTCCTTTGCAGCGGTAATGTCGCTCGTCGAGCCGACGAGTCGGTACGGCTTGCCCGTCGCGTCGCGCAGACAGCGGCCACGAACGAACAGCCAGCGCCACTGACCGTCAGGTTGACGAATGCGGTATTCGCACTCATAGCGCGGCGTACGCCCCTCGAGATGATCAGTCAGCGCGGCCTCGACGCGCGGTCGGTCATCGGGGTAAATCACGATCTGCGCCAGCCAGGCGGCGCGAGTGGTTATGGCACTGTCCGTGCTGAGCCCCGCCCAGGCTTTCGCCTTCGGCGACAGAAACAGGCGATCCGTCGCGACGTCCCAGTCCCAATAGCCCTCGTTCGCTCCTTCCATTGCGAGCGCATAGCGCTCCTCGCTTTCACGCAGCGCGTGCTCGCCGGCCTCGACGCGCCGTAACTGCCGCGACAGACCCGCAATCGCCAGTGCCCCCAACAGGGTTACGACGAGCGTGCGCAAAGCGAGGCGCAAGGCCTCGTCACGCCATGCTTGCAACGCGACCGCCTCTTCGCGAGTGACCGCGAGTCCCAGCGGTGCGCCCCTCACGCGGGCCACGGCGACGAAGTCCTGCTTGCCGTCGATGGGACTCACGAGCCGCTTTACCTGGGCGGTCGATGCGGCCACGAGCTGTGGGAATCTCTGTCCGATCGCCCTCGGCGTCGGCGGATTGCGCACCAGCAGCGTCCCGTCCTCGCGCAGCAGGTGGACGGCGCCGCCGGCACCCAGGTCGACGGCTCGATAGAACTGCTCCAGATCTTCGAAGTCGACGAGTGCCGTAATGACACCCGCGAATCCTTTGTCATCCTCGAGTCGGCGCGAGAGCACTACTCCCGCGCGATTTTCGGAACGGGTCAGTAGCGGCTCACTCATAAAGAGCCCGACCGCGGCGCTGTCCCGCTGGGCAATGAAATACGAGCGGTCGGAGACGTCAAAAGCGGCCGCCGCCGGTCCGCGCGAGAGGAAGCGCTGTACGCCATGGGCGTCAGTGATCCTCAGTTCGCGTACCTGGCGCACTCCCGAGGCGCGATTCGCCAGCACCTGGTCCACGCGCGCCGGCTCGAGTTGCCGGCCGTCGGTCTCGTACCAGCGTGCCGTGTCTTCCAACAGCAGATCGATTCCCTGCCAGGTCCATGCGGTCTGCTCGCCGAGCGCCTGGGCTACATTGCCGAGCTCGCGATCCGTCGCCACGAGAGCATTCTCATAAGCCCGCCAGACGTCGTAAGCGGACGAGCCGGCAAACGCAAGAATGACCAGAACGCCGGATACGAGCGCCCCGAGGCGCAGGCGCCGGAACCGGGCGGCGCGGTCGCGGGGGTAAGAGGAATCGTCTGGTACGGGCATTCGAGTGCGGCTACCCGCTCAACTCGGTGCACCGATGATAGCGCGCACCGCAGCCAGCAGCTCGCCGCGGGTCAGGGGCTTCGCCAGTACCTGCTCGACACCCGGCATCTGTGCGGTCGTCCCGGTAGCGCAGAGCCCGGAGCGAAACTGCCCCGAGATCGCAATGATCGGGGTACCAGGATGCGCTGCCCGCACCGCGCGCAGGGTCTGTGCGCCGGTGTCTTTGGGCCGATAGACACTCGCAATCACGAGATCCTCGCCGCCTGCGGGCTGCACCCCGCCCGGCACGGCCCCGCGCACGCGGTAGCCCGCCTGGCTCAGCCATTCCTTGAGCAACGCGCGCATCAGGTCATTTTCCTCGTATATCGTAATGGCTGACATCGTTTTGGTGGGCAACGTACTCGCGGCTTGCGCGTCGCGCGATCGCTCGGCCCCGATCGGCGGGATACTGACTGCGAGCGTGCGGGAAAGGGTCTTCGGCCTGATTTCGCTGCGCTTGCGGTACGTTTCAATCGTAATGATCCAATCCGGGACTCAGGGCTCGACGCTCACGATCGGCGGGCCGTCGCTCATGACGCCGATGGCGGCCGCCCGCGCACACCCGTGACGCGCCAGGATGTTCAGGGCGTCGGGAACGACTTCCGCTGCGCACGCGATCAGGAGTCCGCCCGAGGTCTGTGGATCGCACAGCAGCGCCTGCTGCGCTGCTGCGAGCCGCGGCGCGAGCCGCACCTCATCGCCGTAAGAGGCCCAGTTGCGGGCGGAAGCGCCGGTAACGCACCCGGCTTCCGCCATCGACAGCACGTGCTCGAGCAGCGGCACCCCGGCCATTTTCACCTGTGATCCGAGCTGCGCGCCGCGGCACATCTCGAGCAGGTGCCCGAGCAGCCCGAAGCCGGTGACGTCGGTCATGGCGTGGACCCCGGGGAGCGCGGCGAGCTCGGGACCGGCGCGATTGAGGCAGGTCGTCGTCTCGATCATCGCGCGGTAATCGCTGGCGGAAAGCTGCTGCCTCTTGAGCGCCGCGGACAGGATGCCAATCCCCAAGGGCTTGCCGAGAATGAGTGCGTCGCCGACCTGTGCGGTGGAGTTGCGCTTGACATGCCGGGGATGCACCAGGCCGATGGCGGCGAGCCCGTAGATGGGCTCCACGGAATCGATGCTGTGGCCGCCGGCGATCGGAATGCCGGCCTCGGCGCAGATCGCTTCCCCGCCGCGCAGGATCTCGCGGATGACCGGCAGTGGCAGCACCTTGACCGGCATGGCGAGCAGCGCGAGCGCCAGGATCGGCGTGCCGCCCATCGCATAGACATCCGACAGCGCGTTGGTGGCCGCGATGCGCCCGAAATCGAACGGCTCATCGACAATCGGCATGAAGAAATCCGTGGTGGCCACCACGGCCTGCGTCTCGCTCAGCTGATAGACCGCGGCATCGTCGGCGCTCTCCGTGCCGACCAGGAGAGCGGCAAACGGCGCGGCCGCCGCCGAGCCCTTGAGGAGGTCCGCGAGCACGCCCGGCGAGAGCTTGCAGCCGCAGCCGCCGCCATGGGAAAGCGACGTGAGTCGCGGAGTTGGATCGGTCGGCGCGGTACTCATGGCGGTCTCGCCCGTAAAGCATATGGCGGAAGGCAGCAGGAGTCGAACCTACCAGGAAGCGTCTGACGCCCCCTCCTGGGTTTGAAGCCCAGCCGCACCACCGGGTGCGTGTGCCTTCCACGTGCTGTCGGTGCGCAGCACGTGCGCATCGCGCACGCGCCGCGTATAACCCACGCGATCGAAGAACTCCAGGATCTGGATCGTGCGCTTGCGCCCGAGCCCCACGGCATCCCGGAAGCGGGCCGCATTGACGCCACCGTGCCCGCGGGTGTCGGTGCCGATCATCTCGGCGAGCTGCGCGATGCGCTCACGATCGTAGAACAGGTCGTGCACCACCTGATAAACCGTGCCCTGTGCGACCTGCTTGCGCAGCACCTCGCGCACGCGCTCCTCGGGCTCGCGCACCGTAGCGGCCAGCTCGCGCACCCACGGCGGATCGAAGCCACCCGCGGCGATCAGCGGCTGCAGCTTGCTGGCGAGCAGCCGGTCGCTCTCGGTGAGCGTCACCGTGTGCTCCGGCAGGTGCAGCCAGGCGCCGCTCACGAGCAGCAGCCGCTCGCGCGCCAGCTCTTCGATGAGTGCCCGCCACAGTGCTGTTGGCATACCCGGCAGTGCGATCCGGCGTAACCGGCCGACATCCGGCCCGGGCTCGTCGGGGACGTCTGCATGAAAGCGACGGAGCGCCGTGAGCGCCGCCTCGCGCAAGGATTGCCAGCGATCTGCCGGCACCACGAAGTGCTCGCTGCCGGCCGCAATGGTCCGTGCCCCGGAAGGCAAGGACAACCGCTCGGGCGGGCAGCCCGTCAGGTGCACGAGCGCCGACACCTTGAGCCCGGAGGGTGCCTGTTGCAGCAAGGGCGCGAGGCCCTCGCCTGCGAGCAGCCGCTCGAGCGCGTCGAGATATTCCATACGAGCCGCGCCGCGTCGCTGGCGCGCCGGTGCAAAGGGGTCAAGCACGGTGCCGCCGCCGAGCGTGCGCCGGCCCTGTGCGTCGCGGACGATGAGCCGATCGCCCGGCAGAGCGCAGAGCGGCGCGTCGAACACCAGCTGCACGCGGGCCGACTCCCCCGCCGCCAGCTCCGGTGCAGCCAGCGGCACCACGTGAGCCACCCGGTGGGTGGTGCCGAGATGCACGTGCAGAGGCGACCACGCCTCCAGGCGCGCGCCGCCGTCCGCGAGCAGCGTGAGCGCCACGTCGATGCGCGTGGTCGGTGCCAGAACGCGCGGATCGGCAAGCCAGTCGCCGCGCGACACGGCGCTCTTTTCTACCCCCGCGAGGTTCAGTGCGCAGCGCTCACCGGCGTGTCCGGACTCTGACGGACGATTCTGCGCGTGGATGCTGCGCACCCGCGCCGCAACGCCCTGCGGCATCACCGCGAGCGTATCGCCCACATGGACCTGTCCCGAAAACACCGTCCCCGCCACGATGGTGCCGTGCCCGGCGAGCGTGAAAACACGATCTACGGCCAGGCGAAACAGGTCCTGGTCGGGACGTGCGGCGCAGCGCGCCGCCGCCTCGTGCAAGTGCCGACGCAGCGCCACCGTACCGGGATGATCGATCGCGGTCGCATCGAGGGCGAACACCGGCGCACCCCGCAGCGCCGTCGATGCGAGCGCCGCCTGCACCTCGGCGCTCGCCTGCAGCACACGCCGGGGATCGACGCGATCGACCTTGGTCAGGGCCACGGCGCCCTGCGATACCCCGAGGAGCCCCAGGATCGCCAGGTGCTCGCGGGTCTGTGGCATTACACCGTCGTCGGCGGCCACGACCAGGAGCGCGAAATCGATCCCGCAGGCGCCCGCGACCATGGTGTGCACCAGGCGCTCATGGCCGGGCACGTCGATGAAGCCGAGCACCGCGCCGTCCGCGAGCGCGGTATAGGCGTAACCGAGCTCGATCGAGATGCCGCGCTCCTTCTCCTCCTTGAGGCGATCGGTGTCCACGCCAGTGAGCGCGCGCACCAGAGTGGTCTTGCCGTGATCGATGTGGCCGGCGGTGCCGACGATCATGGCGGTCGCACGTCGATCACGGATGCAGCGCCGCCAACTGCGCGGCGAACTGCGCCTCGTCGGCCGCCTCGAGGGCGCGCAGGTCGAGCCACAAGGCCTTGTCCGCCAGGCGGCTGATCACCGGCCGCGGCAGCTCGCGCAGCGCCGCATCGAGCCGCTCGAGACTCGCTCGCCTCGCCTTCACGGTGCGGACGGTCAGACCGTGGCTCGCTAACTGCTCGACCGGCAGTGCACCACTGCCGATCTGACTGAACATCGCCGCCTCCGCGACCTCGTACGCCTCTCCCAGTGAGCGTTGCAGGAGCGGGCGCAGCCGTGCCGCCTGCGCGCGCAGCTCCGCGGCCGAGCGCGTGAGCAGCCGCAGAGTCGGCAGCCGCTCGGCGAGAAATTCCGGCGCACGGTACAGCGCGAGCACCGCCTCGAGCGCCGCCAGCGTCAGCTTGCTCACCCGCAGCGCGCGTCGTAGTGGATCCCTGCGCAGCGTGCGGATGAGATCGGCGCGGCCGACGATGAGGCCGGCCTGCGGTCCGCCGAGCAGCTTGTCGCCGCTGAAGGTCACCAGATTCGCGCCCGCCGCCACCGCGTCGCGCACGGTCGGCTCCGCCGGCAGTTGCCAACGCGTGAGGTCCACGAGCGAGCCGCTGCCGAGATCCACCGCTACCGCAACGCCGCGCGCGCGGCCGAGCTCGACCAGCTCCGCGAGCGTGACACTCGCGGTGAATCCCTGGATCGCATAGTTGCTCGTGTGGACCTTCAGCAGCAGCGCCGTGCGCGGCCCGAGGGCCTCGGAGTAGTCCGATAGTCGGGTGCGATTGGTGGTGCCGACCTCGCGCAGCTTCGCGCCCGCACGCCGCATGATGTCGGGAAGGCGGAACGAGCCGCCGATCTCGATGAGCTCCCCGCGCGAGACCAACACTTCGCGCCGGCTCGCGAGTCCGCCCAGCAGCAGCAGTACCGCGGCGGCATTGTTGTTGACCACCATGGCTGCTTCGGCTCCGGTGAGCTCGCACAGGAGACTCTCGACATGCAGGTCGCGCTCGCCGCGGCTGCCGGAGGCGAGATCGAGCTCGAGATTCATCGGCGCGGTCAGCGCCTGGACCACGGCGCGCACCGCCTCCTGCGGCAGCAGCGCGCGGCCGAGATTGGTGTGCAGCACCGTGCCGGTGAGATTAAAGACCGGCCGTAGCGCGGGACGCGCGGCCTGCGCCAGCTGCGCCGCGACGGCGGCGGCGATCGGCTGCGTCCCGAGGCTCGCACGGTCGAGCTCCGCGGCGAGCGCCGCCCGGCGCAGCGCCTCGAGGTGGGCGCGCAGCGCCGCGGTGACCTGGGTGCGTCCGTATTGTGCCAGCAGCGGCTCGAACCCCGGCGCGTTCAGCAGGCGATCGACCGAGGGGATTTCGGCCGCGTTACCGGCTACCAGATTGAGCATTTCGCCTGCGGACATGGATCCTGCCGTTCGTAGCAGGCACATTCACGCGCGCGCGCGCGAACGTCAAGTCGAAGCGGCACTTCCCCCGGGCGGCGCGGGAGGCTCCTGCCACAGCAGCGGGTTGCCGCTGCCGCGGTGGTAGCCGGCCTCGGTCATCAGCAGATCGAGCGCAAGGGTGGCGAGGTCGTCGGCCACCGGCTCCACGGCCGGGTCCTTTTCCTGGTAGAGGATCTTGCGGTAGGTGTGACAGTCGTCGCAGGACTCGGCGCGGATCGCATCCGCACCGCCCTCGATCGTGTGATAGGCGATGTGTGTGTTGCCCTGGCACTGGCTGCAGGTGATGCGCACCAGGTGCCATTCCGTGGCGCACAGGGCGCAGTGCAGGTAGCGGTAACCCTGGAAGCGCTCGTCGCTGCGAACGATGCTCGCGACTGGCAACGTGCCGCACACCGGACACACACCCGGCACGTCGAGTGCCGGGACGTCGGCGGAGCCCAAGCGGCTGGCGAGAGCGACCCAGTAAACCTGCAACGCCGCCATGACGAACGGGGCGGTCGCCAGCTCCACCCCATCGGCGCGCGGGGCGAGCAGTGCATCGGCCTCGGCCTCGAGCCGCGGCGCCGGCAGGGTGCGCAGCCGTTCGCACGCCTCGCGGGCCGCCGCCGGCGCCTCGGGCGCGGCGTCCACGGAGCGGCAGAGCTGCTCCAGCAGCGCGCGCCACTCGCCAGCGCGCCGCCAGGCGCTGGCCTGGATGGGCGGCATGCCATGGGTATGCGCGCGGGAGAGCTCGGCCGGTGCGGGCGGCGGGGGGACGAAGGTCGCCAGAACCAGCTCCTGGGCCTCAACAACCGCCGCCATCAGGCGCAGGTAATCGCCGATCGCGTGACCTGCTGCCCCGGCTGCCGCCTGCTGGCGCAGGCGCCGGGCGCGCGCGGCGAACACACCTGCGCGGCCGGGCAGGCGAAGCCGCGGAATGTCCCGCTCGGCAAAGGCCTCAATCTGTCCGGGTTCGAGAATGCGCGGCATGAGTGATCTGGCGGAACCAGGCCCGATGGTGCTTCCACGCCCAGCCGGGCGTCACGGTGCCCCGGAGCATAGCGTGCAGCGAGCCCTTTACCCAGATCGCGGCATAAATGTGCACCAGGATTGCGCAGATCAGCACCAACGCGCACACCGAGTGCAGGAGCGATGCGAAGCGAATCACGCCGATGGAGAAGTAGAGCGAGAAGTAGGCACGCCAGATGACGATGCCAGAGAGGAACAGGCCGAGCAGGCAGGCGATGATGACAAAGAACAGCAGCTTCTGTCCGGCGTTGTAGCGCCCGACCTCCGGAAGCCGGTCTTCGCGATTGTTCACCACATCGCGGTACTGCCGCAGCCACTGCCAGTCGGCGGGCCGCATGCGGTTCTCGCTCCAGAACCTTCCAGCGAGAAACACGAATACGATCACCATGAACAGCCCGATGAACGGGTGCAGGACCCGCGTCCACGGACCGCCACCGAAGAGGTTGCTGAGCCAGAACATGGCGGGGTGAAACAGCGCGAGTCCCGACAGCGCCGCGAGCACGAAGGCGAGAGCGACCAGCCAGTGATTGGTGCGCTCGCCGGCGTTGTAGCGCTCCAGGGTTGCGCGGCTTTCATCGTCACTCATGGGCGCAGTTCCGGATTACGGTTCGGGGGCGGATTGGCTCCGGGTAGTGCCTGCCGCGCGGCCGCCTCATCGCGCTCATCGACCTCATTCGGCCCAACGCGCACGAAGTGGAAGAAGCCGGCCAGCGCGGTGAGCGCCATGACGGCGAGCGCGAGAGGTTTGGTGCCGCCCTTCCACGCGCGCACCAGCAGGCTGATGTGCGGGTCGGCCGGCAAGTCGCTGTAGAGCTGCGGTTGATCGGCGTGATGCAGCACGTACATGACATGGGTGCCGCCGACCCCGGCGGGGTCATAGAGGCCGGCGTGCTCGAAGCCACGCGACTTAAGATCCTCGATGCGCTCGGCGGCATGCTGCTGCATGTCTTCCTTGGTGCCGAACACCAGCGCACCGGTCGGGCAGGACTTGATGCAGGCGGGCTCGAGCCCCACCGCCACACGGTCCGAGCATAAAGTGCACTTGTAGGCCTTCTTGTCCTTCTTCGAGATCCGGGGAACATCGAACGGGCAGCCGGTGACGCAGTAGCCGCAACCGATGCAGTTCTCCTCGTGGAAGTCCACGATGCCGTTGGAGTACTGCACAATCGCCCCGGGCGACGGGCACGCCTTCAGGCACCCGGGATCCGCGCAGTGCATGCACCCGTCCTTGCGGATCAGCCACTCGAGATCTCCCTTCGGGTTCTCGTACTCGGCAAAGCGCATCACGGTCCACGATCGGTCGGTCATATCCGGCGGGTTGTCGTAAACGCCGACGTTGGTGCCGATCTCATCGCGCAGGTCGTTCCATTCCATGCACGCGACCTGGCAGGCCTTGCAGCCGATGCACTTGGTGGTGTCGATGAGCTTGGCGACCTTGCCGGTATACGACTGGCGCACGCCCGGCTCGGGCATGGTGGTCGCGGATCGCCGCACGATGTCGAGGGATTGCAGGGCCATCTCAGTGCCTCTCCGCCTGACTCACAGTTTTTCCACTTTCACCAGGAACGACTTGAACTCAGGCGTCTGCGAGTTGCCGTCACCGACCACGGGCGTCAGCGTGTTGGCGAGAAAGCCCGGCTTGGCGACTCCCTTGAAGCCCCAGTGAATGGGGATGCCGACCGTGTGCACGGGCTTGCCCTCGACCTGGAGGGTGCGCAGGCGCTTGGTCACGACCGCCACGGCCTTGATGAAGCCGCGATTCGAGGACACCTTCACCTGATCCCCCGCCACGATGCCGAGCTCCTTGGCGAGTCCCTCACCGATCTCGACGAACTGCTCGGGCTGCAGAATTGCGTTGAGCCGCACATGCTTGGTCCAGTAGTGGAAGTGCTCGGTGAGGCGGTAGGTCGTGGCCGTGTGCGGGAACTGCTCGACCTTGCCGAAAGCGGCGCGATCATCGGCAAACACACGGGCGGCGGGGTTGTTGAGCGAGCGAGCGTCCGTGGGGCTCAGCGGGTTGTGGGCGAGCGGAGTCTCGAAGGGCTCGTAGTGCTCGGGGAACGGGCCCTCGGCCATGTTGCCGCGCGCGAACAGGCGCCCCACCCCTTCGGGGTTCATGATGAAGGGTCCCATGCCGAGCGCGGGCTCCTCGTCGACCTTGTAGTCGGGCACGTCCGCGCCGCCCCAGGCGGTACCGTTCCAACCGATGAGCTTGCGATCGGGATTGAACGGCTTGCCGTTCGGATCACAGGAGGCGCGGTTGTACAGCACGCGCCGGTTCGCAGGCCATGCCCAGCCCCAGCCCAATGTCTGGCCGATGCCGGTCGGGTCCGAGTTGTCCCGCCGCGCCATGAGATTTCCCGTCGGCCCCCAGGCGCCGCAGAAAATCCAGCAGCCTGAGAGCGTGCTGCCATCGTCGCGCAGCTCGGCAAACCCTGCGAGCTGCTCGCCGGCCTTGCGCGTGACCAGTGTCGGGTTCTTCGGATCGGCGAGATCCTTGAGCGCGCGGCCCGAATATTCTCTCGCGAGCTCCTCGGGTGAGGGGCTGTTCGGCACCGCGTACGGCCAGGACAGATTCACGATCGGGTCGGGGTACGCTCCGCCTTCTTTGCGGTACATCGCGCGCAGGCGCACCAGCAGCTCACCCATGATCTGCAGGTCGCTGCGCGCGTCGCCCGGCGGCTCAGCTCCCTTCCAGTGCCACTGCAGCCAGCGCGAGGAATTCGTCAGCGCGCCGTACTCCTCGGCAAAGCAGCTGGTCGGAAGGCGGAAGACTTCGGTGTGGATCTTGCTCGGATCGACATCGTTATGCTCGCCGAAGTTGCGCCAGAACTCGCTCGTCTCCGTGGCGAGCGGGTCCATGACGACGAGGAATTTGAGTTTGGCGAGGGCGTCATTCATCTTGGCCTTGTTCGGCGCCGCGGCCAGCGGATTGAAGCCCTGGCAGATGTAGCCCGTCATCTTGCCCTGGTACATGAGCTCGAAGGTCTGCAGCATGTCGTAGAGCTTGTCGAGCTTGGGCAGGTAGTCGTAGCCCCAGTGGTTGTCCGCCGTGGCCGCGTCTGCCCACCAGGCCTTCATGAAGCTGACAAAGAACTTGTTGTAGTTCTGCCAGTAGCTCAGCTGGTTGGGCCGCAGGGGTTTGAAGGCGCGCGCAGCGATGTACTTGTCGTAGTCCTGCTCCTTCTCGCCCGGCAGCGTCATGTACCCGGGCAGCAGGTTCGACATGAGCCCGAGGTCGGTGAGCCCCTGGATATTGGAGTGGCCGCGCAACGCGTTCATGCCGCCGCCGGCGATGCCGATGTTGCCGAGCAGCAGCTGCATCATCGCGCCGGCACGAATCATCTGCGAGCCGACCGAATGCTGGGTCCACCCGAGGGCGTACATGATGGTCATGGCGCGCGTCGTGGTGGAGGTCGAGCCGATCATCTCGCACACCTGCAGGAACTTCTCCTTGGGCGTGCCGCAGACGCGCTCCACCATGTCGGGGGTATAGCGCGCGTAGTGCTGCTTCAGCAGCTGGTACACGCAGCGTGGATGCGCGAGGGTCGGGTCGGCCTTCACGTAGCCGTCGGGCCCGAACTCATAATCCCAGGTCGACTTGTCGTAGCTGTGCTTATTGGGGTCGTAGCCGGAGTAGATCCCGTCGGCGAAGGCGAAGTCCTCGCGCACGATGAAGCTCAGGTCGGTGTAGTTCCTGACGTACTCGTGCTGGATCTTGTCCTCGGCGATGAGGTAGCTGATCACCCCGCCGAGGAAGGCGATGTCCGTGCCGGTACGGATCGGCACGTACACGTCGGCGACGGAAGCGGAGCGCGTGAAGCGCGGATCGACGACGATCAGACGCGCCTTATTGTGCGCCTTGGCCTCGGTGACCCATTTGAAGCCGCAGGGATGGGCTTCGGCGGCGTTGCCGCCCATGATGAGAACGAGATCGGCATTCTTGATGTCGACCCAGTGATTCGTCATCGCTCCACGGCCAAACGTCGGGGCAAGACCTGCCACCGTCGGGCCGTGTCACACACGCGCTTGGTTGTCGAAGTTCAGGATGCCGAGGCTGCGGACGACCTTGTGCGTGAGATAGCCGACTTCATTGCTGCTGGCAGAGGCCGCCAGCATGCCGGTCGTCAGCCAGCGGTTGACGGTCGCACCGTCGGCCGTCTTCGCCACAAAGTTCGCATCCCGATCCTGCTTCATGAGCCTGGCGATGCGAGCGAGGGCGTCGTCCCAGGAGATCGGCTCCCAGTGATCGGACCCGGGGGCGCGGTACTCCGGTTGCGTCAGGCGACTCTTGCTGTGGACGAAGTCGATCAATCCGGCACCCTTCGGGCACAAGGTGCCGCGATTCACCGGGTGATCCGGATCGCCCTCAATGTGAAATATGCTCGATTCGGCATTCTTGGCGCGATCGCCCAGGCTGTACATGAGCACGCCGCACGCGACGGCGCAGTACGGACAGGTGTTGCGCGTTTCCGTGGCGCGCGCCAGCTTGAATTCGCGCACCTCGGCAATCGCGGCGGTCGGTGAGAAGCCGAGGAGCGCGAGGCTCGACCCGGCCAGGGAGACGCTTGTTATCTTGAGGAACTCGCGCCGCGTCAGGTCAGCCATGGCAAACCTCTCTGGCATGTCTGCAGACCAGGCCAAGTTTATACCCCTGCAGAACGCTCGTGGGTGCCTCTCGCATTGCGGGCGATTGGGCAGGAGACTCCCTCAAAACCGCAGCCAGCGCTTTCCGCTTCTTCTTCAGACGTCTGTAAGTGACTGTTTGTATTGGCGTTTCATCCGATACCGAAGACTCTCACCATCAGAGGCGTGTCGATGAGCACATGCGGCGCAACGGCGTGGTAGCCGAGAGCGTGAACCCACGCGTTGCCCGTGCGCAGCGTCAGCACGCTCTTGATCATTCCCGGCCCGAAATACTGGAACAGCACGAACATCAGCGAGAGCGCAATGCTTCGCGGTGAATCAAATGTCGACCATCCTTCGACGATATGCATTCCCGCATAGGTCAGTCCGCCGAGCAGCACGGCAGTGATTGTCGACCCGCTCAGCTTCAGATACCTCGGCAGCAGGATGGAGTAGATCAGCACCATCGTCGGCAACACAGTTCCGACAAAATAGATAAGAAAGGTCAGCGGCGCCCCCAGACTCACCTGATGCAGGTTCAGTCTCAGGATGTTGTTGTCGAACATCGCGACTTCGACGGCGGACTCCAGGGTCAGGATGACCAAGACCACCAGAGCATCATTGCGGCGGTTCGTCGAGCGCAGATTGAGCTCTTTATTGGTATATCGGCGCCGGAAGTAAACGTACGGCACCACCGCGAATACCAGGAAGTTGTACAGCGCCCAGACCCCGACTTCACCGGGCGTCGGTGGGGCGGAGCAGCCAAAGACCGTACCGGCGATATGGAAGCTGAATGGGCGGTAGCCCAGTGCCGGCCCCACGAGCCAGCCGCCCACCTGGCCGAAGAACGCATAGGCGAGAAGTCCGACCGTCTGACGCAACGCCACGCGCCGCTGCGGCGCGCGCGCGGCCATGTCGGGGATGGCACGTGCCGAGGTCAGGAGGAAGGTCACCGCCATCAGGACGAAGACCTCGATCATGCCCAGTGTGGGCATCGCCACTTGCAGGGAGAGCGGCAACGCCGCGACCGCAGGGCGATCGAACGGCAGCGATCCCTGCGCGAGCCACACCGCGACGACGGAGCCGACCAGCCACAAGGCCGTGGCGAGTCGGACACCGCGATGGACGATCACCGCCCGCACCGCCGAGCCCAGCGAAGTGGCTGTCATGGCTCGCGCCGGTCGCAATACCCCAGTAACACGCGCTCGGTCACGCTGAGCTGCCGACGGAGCTCCTGGCCAACCAGAAGGGCTGGACGATATTGCCCTGCCTCACGGCTTTGGCCGCGAGCAGGATTCCCACGGCGGCACAAATCGCCAGTGCCACGACCGATCCTTCCACGCCAAATGCCCCACCGGTCAGCCAATCCGGGCCAAGCAACTTTGCTTGCAACAGGCCTTTTGTGTCGCCGCCGGAAACTGCGGTCGAGAATATTCCGCCCTCCGTGAAATTCCAGGCGATATGGATGCCGATACAGAGCCACAGGCGGCGCGTCACCATATAGGCCGCAGCCAGCATGACTCCCGCCTCCACCATCACGGAGCCGGCGTTCAGCAAGGTCGCTCCGGGATTCAGCAGATGAAGCAGCCCGAAGATGGCGGCCGAGATTGCGAGTGCGATCCAACTTCCGACCGACTGCTCCAGGATCCGGAACACCACCCCCCGCATTACCACTTCTTCCAGAACCCCGAACAGGATGAAACCAGGGACGGTTGCGAGCATTGCTGCCCACCCGTTGCTGCCGGTGACCTGATAAGCGCCGAGTGCGGCCAGCACGCCCACCGCCAGACCGAGCAGACATGCACCGAGCAGCACGCCGGCGCCAAGCTCGCGGAGCATACCGGGACGAGAGAGCTCAGCAACCGGGCGCTTCTCGACGATGCGCACGTAGGTCCAGTACGCGCCCAGGACGATGGCTGTGAGCACAAGCGCTCCCACCCGTTTCAGGGACTTGTCCGAGACGAAGATGTTGAAAGGCGCGGCTACGATGGCGAACGGTATCGCGATCCAGAGAAGCGCTACTACCATTCGGACGACAGGATTCTTCAGCGCTCGCGAACCCCAGGTCGTCGTCGGGCGACGTGTATGCGCTTCGTTAGTCATTGTCCTTTGCCGAGCCACTCCTTGAATTGATCGGGATGCCTGTTAATCCAATTTCTGGCAGCAACCTCCGGCGTAACGGACTTTACGTTGATATCGACGTCCATGTCTGTAATGTCTTCCAGACGCACTCGCATCCGCTTCAACGCGTCGATTGTCCTTTGCGGGAGCTTCTCCCGAACCCCGTCATGTGCGGCAAGGATGACCCGATTCCTGCCCTTGAACACATTCTGCGGATCTTTCAGCGGCCTCAAGGAATAGATCCGGTTGAAGTAATAGGGTTCCCACAGGGGTTCGACAATCCAATCCCTGTTTTCGATCGCGCTGTTCAACGCAGCTTTCCAGGGCCCAAACTCTCCGGGAATCACCTGATAACCAGCACTCCCGAGGTCGTACATCCTAATCGCATCCATGGACTCTGAAGTAATCGACGCATCCAGGCTGAGACCGCGAATCGTCTTGATCATTCTTGCGCTGACCGATGGTTTCGTCAGGTCTTCGATTGAGGACACTTCGGACTCGGGTATGTAACTGGGCACCGCCCAATAGAATCGTGCTCCTTCATAGATCGTGGACAATTCGACGACCGAATCCTTGACCTGACTCCAGGCTTTCTCATGTCCGGTTGGCAGCCAGAATCCCACGCACAGGTCCGCCGATCCTTCCTTCACCGCCTTGTAAGCGCTGGTATGAGAGCCGTCGACCACTGTGACCGGATGACCCAATCCGGTTAAGACCTCGACGACCAGCGCGGCCGTAGCCTGATAAAACGTTTCATTGATCCGGGCCAAAACAAGGGGTCCGGGTTTCGTTTCAGCGGCCGGAGAGATGCGCGGTACGACGCTCGCAAATAGAAGTCCGAGCGCAAATGACGCCAGCTTTGACATTAAAAGCGCTCGGTCTGCCCGACGACCATGGGGAAGAGTTTCCTCTCAAGACCCAACGCCCTGAGCTCCGCTTTGAATTGCTCAGGAGTGCCGGTCATCATCGGCAAGAAAGTTCCGTAATGCATCGGCACCACTTTCTGCGGTGCAACCAGCTTCACGGCCTCGGCGGCGCCCTTGGGACCCATCGTGAAGTGATCGCCGATGCAGACCAGCATCAGATCGATGTTTCCGTACTTCCTGAGTTGCGCCATGTCTCCGAAGAGATCCGTGTCCCCGGTATGGTAGATGGTGGGACCGGATTTGATCTTGATGAGAAAACCCGATGGAGAACCTGCCCAGTGATTCTCCTCATCCGACCCCAATCCCAGATCCTTCCTATTGACCGACGAACTGTGCACGGCAGGCACAAAGGTGATCTTCACCTCGTCGTCGAAGAACGACACGGTGCCGCCAAAATTGCCTAACGAGTCGTAACCCATTTGATCCTGTGGAAACCCACCAAAGGTGGCAAGATTTGCTCCGAGATCAAACGTCGCTACCAGGCGCGCTTTAGTCCGCCTGGCAATCTCGGCGGCCGCACCTACGTGGTCAAAGTGGCCGTGGGACACCAGAATCAGGTCGGACTTATCAATTGCAGCCAGGTCCTTTTTCCCGTTCTTATTCATGGGATTTTCCAGCCACGGATCTACGAACAGAACATGCCCCTGGGGCGTCACGATCTTGAACGCGGACTGCCCGTACCAGGTCACCTGAGTCTGGTCCGCGGCCTGGAGCCGCGATGCGGCGGTTAACAGCACCAACGCCAGAAGAGCAAGTAGCGGTCGCATGATGGGTCTCCCTGTTGCAATGGATCGGTAGCGGGATATTGCACCTGAACGATATGAATGAGACGATCCTCGGACATGAACACTGTTCATTTTAATGACGCCGACCTGAACCTCATCAAGGTGCTGGACGCGCTGGCGCGGGAGATCTCCGTCGGGCGCGCGGCGCGACGCCTCGGCGTCAGCCCGTCAGCCGTCAGTCACGCCTTGGTCAGGTTGAGAGCGATGCTCCAGGACCCGGTTGTGGTTCGATCAGGCCGATCGCTGCGATTGACGCCACGCGCTCTGGCGCTCGCTCCCGTCGCGGCGTCGATGTGCGAGGCCGCCAAGGGTCTGCTGGCCGCCACTCCTGACACCGACCCTACGGGGTGGCAGGACACCATACGGATTCTCGGCAGCGACTATGCGCTCGCCGCCTGGGTGTTCCCGGCACTTGTCAGCGCGCGCACCGATGCACCCGGTGTCAGGTTTGCCGCGCTCAGCCTCGATGCCGCTGAATGGGAGCGCCAACTCATCGAGGGGGCGGCCGACCTTGCGATTCGCGATCAGCAACCGGCGAATCCAAAGCTCCGGTGGATCACTTTGGCCAAGGAGCGCTACGTCGTCGTAATGCGTCCCGACCACCCGCTCAGCCGCGGCCGACTGACACTCGATAAGTACTGTCGCGCCGAGCACGCACTGGTATCCGTTGGCGGCGGCGGCTTTCACGGATCGGTGGACGCGCAGCTTGCCGGGTCGGGGATGACACGCAACGTCATTGTCTCGGTCCCGGGCTTTTTGGCTGGAATTGACCTGGTCAGGCGGTCGAAGCTGCTGGTCTCCATACCCAGCCGCCTCGCGCAGAATTATCATGGACTGATCGTAAGCCGACCGCTTCCGGTCCCCTCGCCTTCGTTCGACGTGACCCTTGTCTGGCACGCCCGCACTGACGCGAGTCGACCTCATGCCTGGTTTCGTACCCTCGTGAGGAGGTTGAGCGCCGGCGCGGATCCGGATCGGCCGGCCAAGACGCCCGTTCAGGCACACGAGATATCAAATACCCGAACACCGACGTCGTCGTAACCCAGAAGCCGACGCTGCATGTTTCGGTTTCAGGGCTGCGCTTCCAGGTAGGCGGCCACCGACTCCATTTCAGCCGGGCGTAAATTCTGGGCGACGCCGCGCATGACGGCGACGTTGCGCATGCTGTTCTGGAAGGAGGCCAGCTGTTTGAGGATATATTGGGCGTGCTGGCCGGCGAGGCGCGGGAAGTCCTGCAGACCGTGGGCGTCCGCTCCATGACAGGAACTGCACGCGGGGACGCCCTGGGAGGCGACACCGTGCTCGTAGATCTCGCGCCCACGTTCTAACTGCTCGGACGTCCGCGCTGCTGAGGGTTCCGGCTGCTGCCGGGAATAGTAGCTGGCGAGCGCCTCGATCATGCCATCGTCGAATTCACGGGTCATTCCCCACATGTAGCTGACGGCGTCGGGGTCACCGCGCGTCTGCGCGCGAAAGTTCCTGAGCTGGTTCGCCAGGTAGCCTGGGTTTTGACCCGCGAGCCGTGGGAATTTGGGCTGCGTGCTGTTGCCGCGCGCGCCATGGCAGGTGGCACACACGGTGACGGCACTCCTCTCGGCGTGGGCGCGGGCAGAGGCGTCCGGCTCGTCCGCGCGCACGGCGCCGGCCGCTACGCTGAGCGCCACCATGGCGCCCAGGAGCAGCAAGTCATGCGCCCAATCCGCCAGCGGTAAGCGGCCTGCTTCCTCGCGAATCGCAGTGATGTGCATGATGCGAACCTCAGTATGCAAACCACAGCAGCAGATACAGCTTGTTGTTGTCGGAGGCATTGCGTCCGACACCATCGTAGTTCGTGGCGGCTCCGTTGAACTTGCTGTACCAGGTGTATTGTGCTGACAGCTTCACATTGAGCCAGGGGAGATAATTCAGTTCCCCGACCCAGCCGCGTGTATCGGGCGAGCCGTTGGCGCTGGTAATGACACCAGGGGTCTTCGGAGCCGTCGGCGGATACAGAAGGTTATCGGTGCTTCCGGTCGTCGAGAAGTATTGCACCGTGGCCCCGACGCGCCGGCGGAAGTAATAGGTACCCCAGATGCGGCTCGTCGTCAGGGTATCGGTCGGGTTAGCCGTGGCACCAGCGGCAAAACTCGCGGCTAGCGTTGCTGACTCGTGGATGCGTGTCCCGGAGAGCGTGACCTCGTGCTCCTCGGCCACGAATTGGTATTGGAAGTCCTCGGCCACGTCCTTAAATTCGTTGGTCGGCCCGCGCAGCGGCACGCCGGCGCCCGGATACAACCTGAAATCCGCGCCGTAAAGGCCTGCCTCCAAAGAGTGCCGGCCCCAGTGGTACTCGTAGGCGACCCGCCAGTAGGGCGTGATGCCCTTCACGACGTTCGAGGCCGTGCCATCGAGGGGCCCGGCGCCCCCGGTCAGCTGATTGGTAACCCCTTGCTTGGCAGAGCGGTAGCCACCCACCTCGGCGTAGAGTGCCTCGTTCCAGAAGGCATAGGCAGTCAGACCTGCGAGTTCCTGGGCGAATGCCTGGTCGATCGCAGTAACCGCTAGCGGCGTTACAACGGCGTTGCTCGAGGCATCTGGGAACCCCCACGCGGGCGTCGAATTCCACAGGTCCTGCACCGTCGGGTTGTTGTTGAGCGACACGCCGTAGGTGAGGCTGCTCTTGTCCGGCAGCACGGTGGCGTCAGCGAACCTGAGGTCGGTATTGTCAATGCCGATGGTGCCGCTGTCGTTGGCGTAGGTGAGCTGAATCATCGCGCCGAAGTTCGGCGCTACCTTGCCTGCGTAGAACAGGCTCAGCTGCTGGGGAAAACCGACCGTGCCGTTCTCGGCCACGCCTGGCGCGCTCCCTGATAGGTCGGGCAGCGCCTTTTTCAGCTGGGTGTCAGAGATCTGCGCCATCATCGACAGGCCTGGTATTTGCGAAAGCTCGAGCGACTCCTCCATCTTGCCGGTGACGTCGCGCACCTGCTTCAGGCTCGTGAGGGTATAGCCGTTCGCCTTGAAGACGCGTCCGAAATGGGTGAGCTCGGGAAACACGGTATGGCAGGCCTCACAGGCCATACCCGTCTGTCGGGCAAAGCTTGGTACCGCACCGGCCCTGGGGGAAACGGCGAGCAGTATCACCAGCCCCATCACGATGGCTAGGAGATTCCGCAAGTTCCCGCCCATCGCTGTGCCTGACAGCCCCGACTCCCTGTCTGATTCCGACACGCTGCTACTCTCCTGGATTGGTGCGGTTCAGGAGACCGTCAGATCGATCGAGCTCTTGCTCGGCGACATCCTGCGAAACTCGAGGACGGTCAGCAGGAGCCCGAGTAGCGTCAGGCAGACGCAGACCATGCCGTAGTAAAAGAACGAAGGGTCATTCACTGAGCTCTCCTTTCAGAGCGATTGGTCGTTAGCCACCCCGCTGGTGGTTCTGTGGAGGGCGCGGGCTCGCACCCGGCACGAGCCCATCCCGGGCGAGCCTGAAGACTCGCCGATTTTCCCGAGCCTGCACGCGCCTACTGACACCTTTCTTTGGGCGATGAGCCGGCTCTCACTCGCTCAATATCCCCCGTATGGGTTCGGTGCTGAAGCAGCAGTTGACGTTGCGATGCTGCCGAAGACTCCATCCGTCTGATCCGCGAAGCCTGCGGTGTAGAACAGCGTCGTCAGGGGCTTATCGGCATCACCGTTGCCAAACACCAGCGACCACAGGCCAGGGATGGCTGTGACTCCACCGTTAGCGACCGTGAGCGGTCCCATGGAAGTCGCCAATGCGGTGCCGTTGGGAGCGAAGACGTTTATCGTGCCGTCGCCAAAGTTGCCGATCAGCAGATCCCCTGCCAGCGAGCCAAATCCCGCAGGCGCGACCGCCATTCCCCAGGGCGCGTTGAGCGCACCGGCCGATGCGAATCGGCTTACGAAGTTGCCACTGAAGTCGAATACGTCAACGTAACCCAGGCCCGCGCCTGTCGTTTCGTCGTGCTTCGCCGCGTCCTGCATCGCGTAGCTGACGTATAACTGGCTATTCAGGGCAACGATGCCGAAGGGAACAAAGCCTGCAGGAATTCCCGGGTCAATGAATTTTCCCTGCATAGCAGTCGGCTTGGCGAAGTTGGTATCGAACACGTCGACCTTGTTGTTGTGCAGGTCGGTCGCGTAGAGGAACGATGAGCCGCTGACGGTTCCGAGCGCTAACCCCTTGTACACGGCGTGATTGGCGCCGTTCGCCACGCCATCGTCGTACGCCGTGACTGCGGTCGAGCCGCTGCCGCTCGCCCAGGCTGCGATGGTGCCGCCTTCTCCGTCGAAGATGAACAGCGCCGACTGCTGGCCGCCACTCGTAGAAATGAGGAAGCCCCCGGCCCCGTTGTAGACCTGGCCGGTGGGGTTGGCGGGCACGCCGGCGGCAGAGGCCGGAATGGCAATTCCCACCTCGCTGGCGCCGGTGATGCCGCCGGTCTCATTCGCGCCCATGCCGCTGTAAAGGGTCGAGAGATTGCTGTTGTTGTCGGCAATCCAGAAGGGCAGGCCTGGAGCGATCGCCACACCCCAGGGATTGGACAGGTTGGCGTCAATCGTGGTGGTTGTAGCGACAACCCCGACCTTGTCCGACACCAACGCGGTGTCGCCAAATCCGGAGCTCGTCGGCGATACCACAGGACCGGTGGTGCTGGCACCGCCGCCGCCGCCACCGCAGGCGACGAGAGTCAGCGCGCCGACTACCCCGAGGGAGAAGGAAGCCACCGCTTTACGGGTGGCGCGATTCAAGTGCATTGGTACTCTCCATGACGTTGGAACTGCGTCTTGAGTCGCGCGATCTGTGGGTTCAGTTCAAATTCCTGGAACGGCGCCGTTTCCGTGCGCCCGCAATGTCTGCACGCGGAGAAATGCTCAGCGGAAGGGAATAAAAGCGTCCGGATGGAGGTCTTCTCTCATGAGCCCCACCACTGGAGATCCCCGTGCCGGACAAACCCTCGCTCAGCTCACGCCGCAGCGCGCTCAAGTGCATGGCCTATGGCGGAGCCGGAACGTTATTCGCGCTGGCGGGCGGGGTTTTCACGCCCATTGAACTCGCAGTGGCGGCGGACCGTCAGGGGGTCGCGCGCCTCGGAAAGCCGCTATTCGTGCAGATCAGCGACACGCACATCGGATTCAATAAAGACGCCAACCCCGATGTCAATGCGACCCTGACCCAGACGATTGAGCTCGTGAACGGAATGCCCGAACAGCCCGCGCTCATCATTCACACAGGCGACATCACGCATCTGTCGAAGCCCGCCGAGTTCGACCTCGCGCAGCAGATGCTCTCCCGTTTGCGTACGACCGAACTGCACACCGTGCCGGGCGAGCACGACACCACCGACCCAACGGTGACCGAGTACTTCAGCCGCTTCGGCCAGGCCTCTGCCAACCGGGGCTACTACAGCTTCGATCACGATGGCGTGCACTTTGTCGCACTGGTGAACGTCCTACAGTTCAAGCCCGGCGGCCTCGGCACCCTCGGCGCAGAACAACTCGCCTGGGTGGCGGATGACCTGAAGGGACGTTCTGCCAGCACGCCCATCGTGGTGTTCGCACACATGCCCCTATGGACCATCTACGAGCCGTGGGGCTGGGGAACGGGCGATGCGCCGCAGCTCATGGAGCAGCTGCGCCGTTTCGGCTCGGTCACGGTGCTCAATGGGCACATCCATCAGATCGTGCAGAAGGTCGAGGGTAACGTGACTTTCCATACCGCCCGCTCGACCGCGTATCCGCAACCCATGGCCGGTGTGGGTCCCGGACCCAGCCCCCTGAAGGTTCCCGCTGATCAGCTGGCCGCGATGCTCGGGGTTACGAGTGTGACCGTTGCGAAGCACCCGCGCTCGCTGGCGCTCGCCGACAGCACGCTCGCCTGAGGGCGGCTGCGCTTTTCGTAACGAGGAGATCCGCAGATGCCGTTACTTCGATCGCTGCTGGGCGCCGCGAGCCTGGTCGTGGTGCTCCTGGGTGTGGCACCCGAGTCGTCAGTCGCCGGGGCGCCGGACGCCCCCACCATTGTCATGGCCAGGGATTTCATGTTCGCACCGACGGCTTTGACAGTCACGGCTGGCTCGACCGTCACCTGGACGAATAAGGACGACGAGCCACACACCGTGGTCAGCGACACGGGGCTGTTCCGCTCCGGTGCCATGGATACGAACGAGAGCTTCTCGTTCAAGTTCGACAAGCCCGGCACGTATCACTATGCCTGCTCCATTCATCCGCGCATGGTCGGGACGATCATCGTTCAGTAGCGTCCAATGACTGCGATTGCACGAGTGAGCCTTGCTATTGCCACCACGCTCGCGGCGCTGGCGATCGGCGCTGCGGTGTTTGTTGGCTCGGGGATTTATAACATCGGGGCCGATGATCACCATACAAAGATTGTGTTGGCGATCATCGAACAACTGCGGGAGCGCTCCATTGCGATGCGCGCGCGTGCAATCGAGCCACCGAATCTCCAGGACCCGAAGAGCATCGGAGCCGGCGCCGAACGCTATGCGGCGCTGTGCGTCGGCTGTCACCTGGCGCCTGGGGTGACAAGTTCCGTCATACGCGCTGGCCTCTATCCGCACCCGCCCAACCTCGCCCAGGAAGACGTTCGCGATGCGCAGCGGGCATTCTGGACGGTTAAGCACGGCATCAAGATGAGCGCGATGCCCGCCTGGGGAAAGACCCTGGATGATGCAGAAATCTGGGATCTGGTCGCGTTTCTCCGACAAATGCCCGCGATGACACCGGAGACATACCAGCAACTCTCAAACAGCCATTCAGGCTAGTTGCCCCGCTCTCGAGCGACCCAGTGCAACTGCCGGATCATGAGCTACCGCAGGGTGCACGCGAACACCACGAGCGCGAGTTGCTGAAGCGCATCGGGGTGCGGGATCGCCAGGCGCTGCGTGAGTTGTATGAGCTGTATCATCAGCGTCTGGTGCGTTTTCTGCGGCGGAGGACGCGCCGCCAGGACCTTGTCGATGAGGTGATCAACGACACGTTCATGGTCGTCTGGGACAAGGCAGCAGGGTTTCGCGGCGACTCGCGGGTGTCGACGTGGATCATGGGCATCGCCAACCGACGCTGGCTGAATCTTTTGCGGACGGAACATCGCGCGCGCACACGCATCGCACCTGAAGCGACCGAGGAGCCGCACGTCCGCGACGTGGCGGACCAATGCGGCCTCGCCGAGTTACTGGAACAGGCGTTGGAGAGCCTGCCTGCTGATCAGCGGGCGGTCCTCGAACTAACGTACTACGTCGGTCACTCATGCGGCGAGATCGCCGCCATCATGGACTGCCCGATCAATACCGTGAAAACCCGCATGTTCCACGCGCGTAACAAGCTGCGCTCGCTGGTGCCGATGCTTGCCGCACACGCGAAGCCCCAGGTGTGACCCTTCGGCGCGGCCGCCTGTCCTTGGTTGTTGTCACTCCAGGCCTAGCCGCCGCCGGAGATCCTTGAAGCGGACATCGGACCGCAGAGGATCGAAGGCCGGGCGCAGCAGGATGGACGGGTTGAATCGCCCTTCATAGGCTTTGTTCAGCCAGATCATCGCCTGGTCGTGATCGCCGAGTCCAACATAGACCAAAGCAATATTTGCATCGATTGAGGGATTCTTCTCAGGCCCTGCCTGCAGGTCTTTGATTATGTTTTTAGCTTCGACGTTGCGTCCCGAGAGAGCGTAAACGTACGCGAGATTGGAATCGAAAGCGCCGCTGTGACCGGAAAGCTCAATCGCGCGCTGAAACTCTGCGATGGCCTCTGCGTACAGATGCTTTTGCGCAAGCGCCTGGCCCAGTTGATAGTGGGCGACGGCAAAGTTCGGGTCCATGTCCAGCGTTCGCTTGCTTTGCTGCACTGATTCGTCATAGAGGTGCGCGATACACAATGCCTCCGCCAGGTCGGCGCTGATGATCAGCGACAGCGGATCAAGGCTCTCGGCTCTTCTCATCTCGAAGATGCCCTCGCCGTTGCGTCCCATCACGAGCAGATGCCAGGCATACCAGTGGTGCGCCGTTGCATAGCCGGGGTTCAGCTCGATAGCCCGCTGGTACTGCTTCTCCGCTGCGGCCCAGTCCCAGGCATACAGGTCGAGCGCGAAGGCCAGTGAGGTGTGGGCCTCGCCGAGCGTATCGTCCAGCGCCAGCGCCCTGGTGGCAGCCGCCTGAGCCAGGTGGAATGCCTCCTGGGGTGGAAGAATTTCGTATAACCAATCGCCCGCGAGCGCGTACGAGTCGGCTAAGCCGGAATAGGCCTCGGCGTAGGTCGGATCCGCCTCGATGGCGCGACTGAAATAATCGATGGCTTTCTTCAGACCGTCGCCGGTTCGCTTGTTCCAGAAGTACCGGCCCTTGAGGTAGGCCTCGTAAGCGTCGGGGCTCACTGTCCTGGGCCTTTGCAGCGCCTCCTGCTGCCGGCGACTCAAGGTGGCCTGGATCTGCCCGGCGATGGCTTGTGCGACTTTGCCTTGTAGCGCGAGCGTGTCGCGAAGCTCTCCCTCATAACTCTGAGCCCACATTTGCTCGTCAGCGGGCACCCGGATCAACTGCGCGGTGATCCGAACTCGATCCCCTGAGCGCAACACGCTGCCTTCCACTATGGCTTGAACGCTCAGCTCACGGGCAATGTCGGCCAACGGCTTGTCAACATCCTTGTAGAGCATCACCGACCTGCTGGAGATCACCCGTAAGGCGCTGATTTGCCCCAACTCGGTAATTAATTCCTCGGTCATGCCGTCGGTGAAGTAGTCCTGCGAAGCGTCACCCGAAAGGTTCTTAAGAGGCAGCACCGCCAGGGAGCGGATCGTGGGAGACAAGGTCTTCGACGTGTAAAAAATCCACGCCACGGCGCCCGCGAGTATCAAAGCCAATCCAACGCCGACAATCGTCCAGCGAAGAACGCGTCGTGGCCCTGGCGAAGGCGCGCCGGCTTCTGCCGGGGTGAGGGCAGCGGCGTCCGCCTGCAGCGTCGCAGCGGCCGCCGCGGTTTGCTGTGGCCCATCCTCGACCGCCGCTACATCTGCGAGAAACCGATACCCACGCCGGGCGACGGTCTCGATGAAGCGTGGACTCTCGGCCGAATCTCCCAGCGCGTCTCGAATCTTGCCGACGGCTTTGTTCAGACCGTGATCGAAGTCGACGATCGTCTGCGGCCAGATTTTTGCGCGCAGCTCCTCCCGGGTGACCAGTTCTCCCGGCCTTGTCAGCAACATGGCCAGCAGTCGAAAGGGTTGCTCTTGAAGTGGCAGGCGTTTGCCGTGCTTCGTCAACTCGCCGATACGAAGATCGGCTTCAAAAACCCCGAAACGCAAGCGCTTGGGTAGGTAGTTGGCATCCTGCATGGCAAACCGGTCCGACGTCACCCGCTTTCTGCGCACGGCATCCAGGGGAGGATGCTGTCTAAGTCTCTTATTTGGATAGCTATTCTGGGGTACTCATACTCCACCAAGAAGGCATCCATTGTCCATTGAGGAACGGACGGCTGCCTGATTAAACATGCAGCGCGTTCTCAGTCACTCTGGGTGCTTTCCATGAATGCCGTTGCCGTTTCCCCGAGCCGCAGCGCCAGAGTCCCGACGGTTGCGCAGCACGAAGCCGCTGCGCCACGCATCAGTCCAGGGGACGCCGACGCACGTTTCAGAAGCGTGGTGCTCCCGCATCTGGACGATGCCTACGCACTGGCGCGTTGGCTGACCGGCAATCGCGTGGACTCCGAGGATGTGGTGCAGGACGCGTGTCTGCGCGCTCTGCGGGGGATCGGCAATTTCTCCAGTGACAATGCTCGTGCCTGGGTGTTGACGATCGTGCGCCATACGACTTACAGCTGGTTGCAGAAGAATCGACCGGCCGCTGGTGTACTGGAGGCCTTCGAATCCGTCGACGGCACACAGACCGTCGAGTTTGATGCTGAGACACCTGAGACGACGCTCATCGCCCGAGACGACCTGACACTACTGAACGCGGCGATTGCGGCGCTCCCGATGCCGCTGCGCGAGACGCTGGTACTGCGCGAGATCCAGGAGCTCAGTTACCAGGAGATCGCCGACGTCACCGGGGTGCCGATCGGCACGGTCATGTCGCGACTGGCGCGCGCGCGCGGCCGCATTATCTCGATCATGACGCGGGTGGGTCACGACGGAGCTGACCGGTAGCTGTCAGGCGCAGGAACACACCGAAGCCGGGAATAAAGCAGTGCGGTTACCGGTCTCCTCCTGTGAAGCCTCGCGGAATCCGGTCAGCGACAGGACCCCCAAGCGCTTCTCTGCAAGAACAGCCCTGCCCTCCCCCTTGCGGGCTGTTCACTTCTCCGACCGGCCGGCCTTCGGTCCGGCCCGGTCGGCCTTTTTTTCCACGCCTCGGCGGATCTCCCGGTCCCAGACGGCCTGACACCGACTGATAGGTTCTCTCTATTGATCTCACTCATAAGATCGATTGGATTCATCGATGTCCGAGCGCTACGTTGGCCAGGCACGGTGAACGAGTCCAGATCTCAATCGGAGACAACATGGAAAGTGAAAGCAAGTGCCCGTTCTCGGGCGACGCTCGCAAGCATACGGTCGCTGGTGCCCCATCGAACGCCGGCTGGTGGCCGAATCAACTGAAGCTGAAAATCCTGCATCAGCACTCCTCCAAGTCCGATCCCATGAGCGAGGAGTTCGACTACGCTGAGCAGTTCAAGAGTCTCGACCTGAATGCCGTCATCGAAGACCTTCGTGCCTTGATGACGGATTCACAGAGCTGGTGGCCTGCAGACTTCGGCCACTACGGACCCTTGTTCATTCGCATGGCATGGCACAGCGCCGGCACGTACCGCACGGGCGACGGCCGCGGCGGCGCCGGGAGCGGCAGCCAGCGCTTTGCTCCCCTGAACAGCTGGCCGGACAACGTCAACCTCGACAAGGCGCGCAGACTCCTCTGGCCGATCAAGCAGAAGTATGGCCGGAGAATTTCCTGGGCCGATCTGATGATCCTGGCCGGCAACGTCGCTCTGGAATCGATGGGGTTCAAGACGTTCGGCTTCGCCGGCGGCCGCGCGGACATCTGGGAACCGGAGGAAGACATCTACTGGGGGTCCGAGAACACCTGGCTGGCTGACAAACGCTACTCCGGTGACCGGGATCTCGAACATCCGCTCGCCGCCGTGCAGATGGGACTGATTTACGTCAATCCGGAGGGCCCGAACGGCAACCCGGATCCGATCGCGGCGGCGCGCGACATCCGCGAGACCTTCGCTCGCATGGCGATGAACGACGAGGAGACGGTGGCCCTCATCGCGGGCGGTCACAGCTTCGGCAAAACTCATGGTGCCGGCGAAGCCGCACTGGTGGGTCCCGAGCCCGAAGCTACCGATATCGAGGAGCAAGGCTTCGGTTGGCGGAGCCGCTTTGGCACCGGCAAAGGTGGTGACACGATCACCAGCGGCCTGGAAGTCACCTGGACCGGCACGCCGACACAGTGGAGCAACAACTTCTTCCGGAACCTGTTCGGCTATGACTGGGAGCTGACGAAGAGCCCGGCCGGTGCGCACCAGTGGAAGCCGAAGGGTGGCGCGGGGGCCGGCACAGTGCCGTATGCCCACGACCCGTCCAAGCGTCACTCACCAGCCATGCTGACCACCGACCTCGCGTTGCGGCTCGACCCGGCCTACGAAAAGATCTCGCGGCGCTTCTACGAGAACCCGGATCAGTTCGCGGACGCTTTCGCCCGGGCGTGGTTCAAGCTGACACACCGCGATATGGGCCCCCGGTCGCGCTATCTTGGCCCGCTCGTTCCTGAGGAGCAGCTGCTGTGGCAGGACCCCATTCCCGCTGTGGATCACAAATTGATCGACGCGCAGGACGTTGCCGCCCTGAAGGCCAGAATCCTGGCATCCGGGCTTTCCATCTCCCAGCTGGTCACCGCGGCCTGGGCGTCTGCTGCAACGTTCCGCGGCAGCGACAAGCGCGGCGGAGCGAACGGCGCACGCATACGCCTGGCGCCGCAGAGGAATTGGGAAGTCAACCAGCCGGCTGAACTCGCCACGGTCCTGCGGAAGCTGGAAGTGGTCCGGAAGGATTTCAACAGCGCGCAGTCCGGCGGGAAGAAGGTTTCGCTTGCCGACCTGATCGTTCTCGGCGGCTGCGCAGCCGTCGAGGCGGCTGCGAAGAAGGCCGGCCACGACGTGAAGGTTCCCTTCTCGCCGGGGCGCATGGATGCGTCACAGGAGCTGACCGATGTGGACTCGTTCGCCGTACTGGAGCCGGCCGCAGACGCATTCCGCAACTACGTGCGTACGGGGCTCGAGGGGTCGGCGGCTGAGCTGCTGGTGGACAAAGCGCAGTTGTTGACGCTGACCGCCCCCGAGATGACGGTTCTGATCGGCGGCCTGCGCGCTTTGAACGCGAACGTTGGCCAGTCCAAGCACGGTGTCTTCACCAAGCGACCCGAGACCTTGACGACTGACTTCTTCGTGAATCTCCTCGACATGAGCACGAAGTGGCAGAAGGCCGCCGGCTCCGCCGGCGTGCTGGAGGGGCGCGATCGGGCAACGGGCGAGCTCAAGTGGACGGGCACGGTTGTCGACCTCGTCTTCGGTTCGAACTCCCAGCTGCGAGCCCTCGCGGAAGTCTATGCGTCAAACGACTCGCACGGGGCATTCGTGCGTGACTTTGTGGCGGCCTGGGACAAGGTGATGAACCTGGATCGCTACGACCTGGTGTGACCTCAAGGACAGGTCCTGAAGGTTCCTATGCCGGTCGTGGTGGTCTCAGCGCTGCATCTGCATGAGCTGATCCATGGGAATCATGTTGTGGTTCATGTGGCTCATAACCCAGAGCGAGCCAAACACCACCAGGCAGACGATCAACACGCCAAAAGCCAGAGCCAGGATGTTGTTGGCGTTGTCGGGGGCCGTGGTGATGTGCAGAAAGAAGATCAGATGGATGCCCATCTGCGCTACCGCCAGCACCAGGATGGCCACGGCCAGTCCCGGCCGGTAAACCTCGTCCGTGCCCACCACCCAGAACGAAGCAATCGTCAAGCCGATGGCAAGCGCAAGCCCAAGCAGATAGCCCCGCACCTCGCGGCGCAGAGTGCGTCGCTCCCCCGGATCGCTATCGCCTATAAGGCGGTCCTCGCCGATGTAGGAGCCAGCGTCGTAATCAAGCTCGTCACTCATGGCAGCAACTCCGGTGGGAGCGACCCCACCAAGTACACCAGACTGAAGATCGCAACCCAGATGATGTCCAGGGCGTGCCAGAAGAGGCTGAAGCACAGAAAGCGGTGGCGGATATCCTGACGGAACCCCTTGGCATAGAACTGCGCCATCATGGTGCCGAGCCATAGGAGGCCGGCACTCACGTGTACCCCGTGGCATCCCACGAGGGTGAAGAATGAAGAAAGGAAAGCACTGCGGCTGGGGCCCGCGCCGCGGGCGACGAACCCGGAAAACTCGCGGATCTCGAGCCCAATGAACGCGAGGCCGAGGAGCCCGGTCACCAGCAGCGCGATCTGCGTCCACTTTTGATTACGCTGTCCGACCGCGAGACTCGCCATCCCGCACGTGAAGCTGGAGGCGAGCAGGCACGCGGTCTGCGCTGCGGTGTTGCGCAGGTCGAACAGCTGGTGCGCGGACGGCCCACCAGCGGTGTTCTTGAAGAGCACCGCATAGGCGGCAAAGAAGGCCGAGAACATGATCACGTCGGAGAGCAGGAAGATCCAGAACCCATAACCGACGATGATTCGCTTGGGCGCAGGGCCGCCGCTGCCGTGACCGCTGATCCCCCGATGTGCCGCTTCGGGCGGTCCGAAAGCGGGGTCGTGCGCCAGGCGCAACGCCGGGGTGCTCATTGGGCCACCTCCGCCCGCAGCGACGCGGCCCGGGCGGCGCGGTTGGCGCGATCGATGCGCGCGACCTCCTCAGCCGGAATCTCGGTCTCATGGACGTCGCGCCAGGCAAAGACTACGAAGGTCGCGTAGGCACCGAGGAGTCCCAGCACCACCAGCCACCAGATCTGCCAGATCAGGGCAAACCCCGTCACCACCGCAAGAAACGCCGTCACGAATCCGGTCGGGCTGTGGCGCGGCATCTCGATGGCGGCGTACTGCGGCTCGGGGGTCACCAGGTGGCGCGTGGCACGCGCCTGTTGCTTGATGTCCCAGTAAGGCTCCTCGCTCGTGACCGTGGGCAGCACGGCAAAGTTGAATGCGGGCGGGGGCGAGGCGGTGGCCCATTCCAGCGAGCGGCCGTCCCAGGGATCCCCGGTCGGCTCCCGCCGCTGCGCGCGGCCGCGCACGGAGACCCAGAGCTGAGCGATCTGGAGCGCAATGCCGGACAGGATAAGGAGCGCGCCCACGCCCGCGACCATGACCCAGGGATACCACTCCGGCCGGTCGTAGTGCTGCATGCGCCGCGTCATGCCTTCAAACCCCAGGACATAGAGCGGCATGAAGGCGACGTAGAAGCCGGTGAGCCAGCACCAGAAGGCGGCCTTCCCGAGTCGCTCATCGAGAGTGAAGCCAAAGGCCTTGGGGAACCAGAAGGTATAGCCCGCGAAGGCGCCGAACAGCACGCCCCCGATGATCACGTTGTGAAAGTGCGCCACCAGGAACAGGCTGTTATGCAGCACGAAGTCCGCCGCCGGCGAGGCGAGCAGCACACCGGTCATGCCGCCGATGACGAAGGTCACCATGAAGCCGACCGCCCAGAGCATGGCCGACGTGAAGCGGATACGACCGCCATACATGGTAAAGAGCCAGTTGAAGATTTTGACGCCCGTTGGCACCGCGATGACCATGCTGGCGATGCCGAAGAAGCCGTTGACGTCGCCCCCGGCTCCCATGGTGAAGAAGTGATGCAGCCAGACGGAGAACGACAGGATGCAGATCGCCATGGTGGCGACGATCATCGAGCGGCGGTCGAACAGCGGCTTGCCGCAGAAGGTCGAGACCACCTCGGAAAACACCCCGAAGGCGGGCAGGATGAGGATGTAGACCTCCGGATGCCCCCAGGCCCAGATCAGGTTCATGAACATCATCGCGTTGCCGCCCGCTTCGTTGGTAAAGAAGTGGAACCCGACGTAACGGTCGAGCAGCAGCATGGCCAGCGTCGCCGTCAGAATCGGGAACGCGGCGACGATCAGGAGATTCGAAGCGAGCGCGGTCCAGCAGAAGATCGGCATGCGCATGTAGCTCATGCCCGGCGCACGCATCTTGAGGATCGTTGTCACGAAGTTGATGCCCGTCAACAGCGTGCCGATGCCGGATATCTGAATGGCCCACAGGTAGTAATCGACGCCGACTCCCGGGGAATAGGCGAGCTCGGACAGCGGCGGGTATGGGAGCCATCCTGTGCGGGCAAACTCACCCACCACCAGCGAGACGTTGACCAGGAGCGCCCCGGCCGCGGTGAGCCAGAAGCTCACGGAGTTCAAGGTGGGAAAGGCCACGTCGCGCACGCCCAGCTGCAGCGGCACTGCGAAGTTCATGAGTCCGATGACGAAGGGCATCGCCACGAAGAAGATCATGATCGTGCCGTGCGCCGAGAAGATCTGATCGTAGTGCTCGGGCGGCAGATACCCCGCGGCGTGAAATGCCAGCGCCTGCTGCGTGCGCATCATGAGCGCGTCGATGAAGCCGCGTAGCAGCATCACCGCGGCCAGCAGGCAGTACATGACGCCGATGCGCTTGTGGTCGGTGCTGGTGACCCATTCGCGCCACAGGTACGGCAGGTAGCCCTTGGCTAGCACCCAGATGACGACCGCCGCCATGCCGAAAACGACCAGGGCCCCCGCCGCGAGCGGAATCGGCTGACCCAGGGGGATCGCAGCCCAAGTGAGCTTACCGAACATTTCAGTCCTGCCTCCGCGCGAGCACCGTCGAGCCGCCTGCGCCGGTGCGCGCGGTCGGTGGTCCCTCGCCCGGCGGCAATTCCTGACGAACGACTCTCTCGAACAATCCCGTTGACACCGAGCGATACGTGTAGGGAGTGACGTCCTGACTCTGCTTGAGGAGGCCTCGATAGGCGGCTTCATCCAACACCGGACCAGCGACACCTGTAGCCGTGGTCCAGCCGGCGAATTCCCCGGGCGATACGGCGTCCACGTCAAAGTTCATCCCGGGGAACCCATCGCCGCTGAAGTGCGCCGACAGCCCCAGGTAAACGCCCGGGCGGTCGGCCTGCAGGTTGAGGCGGCTCGTCATGCCGTACATGGCATAGATCTCACTCCCGAGCTGCGGCACGAAGAACACGTTGAACACGCTGGCGGAAGTGATCTTGAGGTTCAGCGGCACCCCGACCGGAACGACCATGCGGTTCACGCTGGCGACATTCTGCTGCGGATAGATGAACAGCCACTTCCAGTCGAGCGAGACCACCTCGACTTCCAGGGGCTCCACCCTTGACTTGAGCGGTTCGGCTGGATCGAGCAGATGGGCGCTGATCCAGGCGATGCCGCCCAGGAAGAAGATCACGAGGGCCGGGATGGACCAGACGAGGAGCTCGAGCCGTCCCGAGTAAGCGAAGTCGGGCCGATAACGCGCGCGGGTGTTCGAAGCACGAAACCAGTACGCGAACACAAGCGTGCACACGATAGTCGGAATCCCAACCGCGAGCATGATCGCGAGGGAGTCGAGCAACACGATGCGCTCTGCCTCGCTCACGGGTCCCGCAGGGGAGAGGACCGCCGTCTGGCATCCGGCGAGAGAGAGCAACACGAGCAGCCCGAGGCTGCGCCCGACGCCGGTAACTTCGATTTTCATAGCTGATCCGCGTCAGGAATTAACCGCAGAACCTGTTCGTCAGCGGTTTGCGATATACATCGTGATCTCCATCCCGAGCCGAATTTCAATCGCCCGCGGGGTTTCCCATTTCATACGCGCTCCTTGGTGTTCAGTGCGTTGTGGTCAAGTGCGCAGTCTCCGGTGAGGCAGCCGGGGCCGCGCTGGCATCAGGCATGCCAGGCGGCGCGCTCCTGTCCGATTGCTCAGTCTGCCAGCCACCGCCCACAGCTCGATACAGCTGTACCAGCGATAGCTCGGTATTCAAGTGCGCGGTCGACAGCGACAGCTCCGCGGTGAACAGGTCACGGTCGGCATTGATCACGTCGAAATAGGAGGCGTAGCCAATGCGATACCGACCAAGGGCGATGCTGTCGGCCTTGCGCTGCGCGTCCACCTGGGCCTGCTGTGCCAGCTGGAGTTCCGCGTATTTCTGCCGTGCGATGAGCGCATCGGACACTTCCTGAAAGGCGGTCTGGATGCTCTGCTGGTATTGCAGCAGAGCCTGCCGCTTCTGCGCATTGGCGAGATCGACCTGGTAGAGATTGCTCTGCGAGCTCAGCAGCGGTTGCAGGAGGTTCGCGCCGAACGACCAGCTCCGCGCAGGCCCGCTGAACAGCTGCGACAGGGCGGAGCTCTCCCCTCCTCCAGTTGCAGTGAGGGCGATGCTCGGAAAGAGGTTCGCCTTGGCGACGCCCACGTTGGCGTTGGCCGCAATGAGATTCTGCTCCGCCTCCCGCAGGTCCGGGCGGCGCTCGAGGAGGCTCGAGGGCAGACCGGCGGGCGGCACCGGCGCGACGGTGGCCTCGTTCATGCTCTTCAGTTCGCCGGTGCTGGTGCGCACGATCCCGTCCGGATTGCGGCCGAGCAGCACGCTCAGTTGGTCCTCGGCGATGCCGATCTGACGCTGCAGGTCGGGGATATTGGCCTCGGCAACGGCCAACTGCGCTTGAGCGCTGGCGACGTCCAGGCCCGACACCGTGCCGCGCTCATGTTGCGCCTGAGTCAGGTCGACGAATTTCTGGCGCGTCCCCACCGTGCGCTGCGTGATGGCGAGCTGCTCATCCAGCGCCAACAGCGTGAAGTAGGCGGTGGCGACGCCGGAAACAAGGCCCGCCCTCACATCCTGCTTGGCGTATTCCGAAGCGAGCAGGCCGGCGCGTGCCGCCTCGGTGGCACGCCGGTACTTACCCCAGAAGTCCACCTCGTAGGACAGGCTCCCATCGGCCGAAAACGCGTTGCCGATCGCAGGTTCTCCCGGGATCAGCTCATACTTGGAAGTGCGCGCGCGCAGCGCCTCGCCCGAGACGGAAACCTGCGGTAGCTGCTGCAGGCGTGTTGCGCCGAGCGCGGCGCGCGCCTGCTCGACCCGCGCCGCGGCGATGCGTACGTCGAGGTTGTTATCGAGCGCCTCGCGGATCAGCGACTGCAGGGTTGGGTCCTGGTAAAGCTGCCACCAGCCCTGCTCGGCAAAGGCGTCGTTGGCGGTCGCCGTGTCGAAGCGGTAGGCAGCCGGAATGTCTTCCTTGGGCCGCTGGTAGTTGGGTCCGAGCGCGCACGCCGCCGCCAACAGCGCCCCAGCGCCGGTTAAGATGTTGTGCAGGCGGCGTCTCATGACTGCGCTGCCGGCGCAACGGCAGGCTTGCCGCGAATGCGCTCCTGGATACCCTGCGCCAACACGTAGAACACCGGGATCATGAAGATGCCGATCATGGTCGCGACGCTCATGCCGAACACCACGGCGGTGCCGAGCACGAGTCGCGCGCCCGAACCGGCGCCGGTGGCGATGGCCAGCGGCACGGAGCCGAAAATGAACGCGAACGAGGTCATCAGGATCGGCCGCAGGCGCAGCCGCGCGCCCTCGATCGCCGCATCCACCAGCGGTCGGCCGCGCTCGTAGGCGAGCTTGGCGAATTCGACGATGAGGATGGCGTTCTTTGCCGCGAGGCCAATCAGCATCACCAGGCCAATCTGGGCGTAGATGTCGCTCGCCATGCCACGCAGCGTAAGTCCGATATAGGCCCCGAGCACCGCGAAGGGGATGCACAGCAGTACCGCGAACGGCACCGCCCAGCTTTCGTAGAGCGCCGCCAGCACCAGAAAGACGAAGATGATCGCCATGGCGAAGATCGCCCCGGTCTGGCCGCCGGAGAGCTTTTCCTGGTAAGTCGTGCCCGTCCACTCGTAGCCGTACCCCTCCGGCAGAGTGCTCGCCAGCGCCTCCATCGCGAGCGTCGCCTGCCCGGAGCTGTAGCCCGGCGCGGCGGACCCGTTGATGGTCACCGCGCGGAACACGTTGTAACGCTCGATGTACTCCGGTCCCTGGACTTCCTTGATGGACACCAGTGTCGACAGCGGCACCATGTCGCCCTGCGCGGTGCGCACATACAGTCCGTTGACCGACTCTGGGAAGGAGCGCGCCGCCGCCTGCGCCTCGGCGGTCACTTTGTAGGTGTGGCCGAAAAGGTTGAAGTCGTTGATGTAGTTGCCGCCGAAAAAGGTCTGCAGGGTGGAGAAGATGTCCGCGAGCGATACGCCGAGGGTCTTGGCGCGCTCGCGGTCGAGCACGTATTCGATCTGCGGCGTGCGCACGTTGAACTGCGTGAAGACCCGGCTCAGCTCGGGGCGCTTGTTGGCTTGCCCGACAAAATCCTGGAGCACGCCGGCCATTTTCTGGATATCACCGCCGCCGCGATCTTCCAGGATGAATTCGAACCCTCCGGTGGTGCTGATGCCCGGAACCGGCGGCGGATTCAGCGACAGTATGTTGGCTTGCCGGACGCTGCCCGCCAGTTTGTTGAAGCGCGCCACGAGCGCCAGCGCGCCGTGCACCGCACCGGCGCGCTCCTTCCAGGGCTTCAGGATCGTGAAGACAGTCGCGGCGTAGGACGAATTGGTGCCGGTGAGCAGATTCAGGCCCGTGATCGCGAAGGTCGACTCCACTTCCGGCTGTTTGTTCAGGACCGCGCTGAATTCCCCGGCCACCGCTTCGGTACGCTGCAGTGAGGCACCCACCGGTAGGGTCACGAGGCTGATCAGATAGCCCTGGTCCTCGTCCGGCATGAAGCCGGTCGGGCGAGCGTGCAGCAGCCACAGCGCGGCCACGGCGAGGATCACAAAGACAGCCATCGACCGGGCACTGCGGCGGATGGCCGTGCCCACGGTGCCGACGTAGCGCGCGGTGAAGCGCTTGAAGCCGCGGTCGAAGAGCGTGAAGAAGCGGCCGAGGATCCCGCCGAAATGCGATTCGGCCGTCGGCTTGAGCAGCAGCGCGCATAACGCCGGCGTGAAAGTCAGGGCGATCAGTGCCGAGATAGCCACCGACACCGCGAGCGTCAGTGCGAACTGCCGGTAGAACTGGCCGGTGAGACCGCCGAGGAAGGCCACCGGTACGAATACCGAGATCAGCACCAGGGCGATTGCTACCACGGGCCCGGACACCTCCCGCATCGCCGCCTTGGTGGCCTCCCGAGCTGACAGCTTGCGGCTGTCCATGATCTCAGTGACCGCTTCGACCACGACGATGGCATCGTCCACCACCAGGCCGATCGCGAGCACCAGCGCGAACAGGGTCAGCGTATTGAGCGAGAAGCCCAGCGCGACGAAGGCGCTGAATGCGCCGATCAGGGACACCGGGATCGCCAGCATCGGGATCAGGGTGGCGCGCCAGCTCTCCAGGAAGACGAACACCACCAGCAGCACCAGCACGCCCGCTTCGAGCAGGGTCTTGACCACTTCATGCACCGATTCCGACACGAACAGCGTGGTATCGAAGGGTATCGAGTAGTGGATACCCTTGGGGAAAGATGGCGCCAGGCTGTCCATGACCTGGCGGACACCCTTGGCCACATCGAGCGCGTTGGCGTCGGGCAACTGGTAGATACCGAGGATGGCGGTCGGCACGCCGTTGAGCTTGGTGGACCGAGAGTAGTCGGTAGCGGCGAGCTCAATGCGGGCGATGTCCTTGAGGTGCACGATGGCACCGTCCGCGCCGGTGCGCACGACGATGTTGCCGTATTGCTCGGTCGTCGACAGACGGCCCTTCACCGAAGCGATGTACTGCATCTGCTGTCCGGGCGGCGCGGGTTCTGCGCCGACGGTACCGGCGGGAGCCACCACGTTCTGTTCGGTGAGGACGGCGGTCACGTCCTGGGTGGTAACGGCGAGATGCGCCATCTTCGCCGGATCGAGCCAGATGCGCATTCCGTAGTCGCGTGCGCCGAACACCACGACCTGGCCGACTCCGTGCACCCGCGCCAGGGCGTCGAACACGTGCAGCGTGGCGTAGTTGGACAGGAACAGGTAATCGTAGCGCGGATTGTCCGAACCGATCGCCACCGCCAGCAGGATTTGCGGCTGGCGCTTGGCCACCGTGATCCCCTGCTGCAACACCTGTTGCGGCAGCTGGCGCTGCGCGATGGCGACCTGGTTCTGCACGTCCACCGCGGCGATGTCCTGGTCAGTGCCGACCTCGAAGGTCACGGTGAGCGTATAGCTGCCGTCGTTGGCGCTTTTCGAGTCCATGTAAATCATGTGCGGCACGCCGTTGACCTGCTCCTCGATCGGCGAGGCGACGGACTGCTCGATGGTGGCGGCATCGGCGCCGGGGAAAACGGTCGAGACGACGATGGTCGGCGGGGTGATCTGCGGGAAGCGGGCTATCGGGAGCGTCGAGAGCGCGACGCCGCCAGCGAGCGTGATAATGATGGCGAGGACCGTCGAGAAGATCGGACGGTCGATGAAGAAGTCGATCACATGCGCTTCCCGGCCGCCGTGCTGCCGGCCTGGGACACCTCCGCGAACGGCGTGCCGTTGACCGGCGACCCTGGCTTGAGGCGTTGCAGGCCGTCAACCACGACCACCTCGCCGGCCTTGAGTCCCTGCTGTACCTGCCAGCCGTTGCCGATACGCGGCCCCATCTCAACGTCGCGCTGCTGCGCGTTGCCATGGTCGTCGACGATCCAGACGTAGTACTTCCCCTGCAGCTCCTGAATCGCGCGTTGCGGCAACACGATGGCGTCCGTCAGTTGCGTCGCCGCGACCTGCACCCGCGCGAACTGCCCCGCGTGCAGCAGATGCTGCGGGTTATCGACCTCCAGACGGAGCGCGAGCGTGCCGGTGCGCTGATCCACGGCCGGATCGATGAAGTTCAGCTGGGGTCGCTGCAGGTATTCGGAGCCGTCGGCAAGAAAAATGCGAAACGGCGGCGCCGTGGTGCTGTTCTGGTTCGGCGCGCGGCCGAGCTCGCGCTGCAGCGTCAGCAGCCGCTGTTCGCTGATGCTGAAATTCACATACATGCGGTCGGTCTGGTAGAGCGTCGTCAGCAGCGTGGTGTTCGCCGTCACCAGCGCGCCGAGACGCAGCTGCGCGCGACCCATCACACCGTCTATCGGGCTGGAAATGATCGTATAGCCGAGGTTCAGCGTGGCGGTCTGCACGGCGGCCCGGTTGGCGTCCACCGACGCCCGGTTGGCGTCGTTCCTCGCGACGGCCGCGTCCAGCTCCTGCTGACTGACGGCATCGATTTCGGACAGCGACTTGGCGCGCGCCAGATCGCGTTGCGACTGAATCAGCGCCGCCTGACTCTGCGCGAGGGCTGCCTGCGCCTGGGCGAGGGCCGCGATGTAGGGTTGCCGGTCGATGACGAACAGCAGTTCGCCGACGTTCACGTGCTCGCCTTCGTTCGGCAGCTGCTTCTCCAGAATGCCGCCGACGCGCGGCCGTATTTCGACGGTGTTAACCGCTTCGGTCTGCGCGACGTAATCCTCGCCGACGGTGGCCGCCTGTGGCTTCACGGTGACCGTGGATACCGGGACCGCCGGCGCCCGGGGAGGACCCTTCTTGCCGCAGGCCGTGAGCGTCAGCGCTGCAGTCCCGACCCAAAGCGCCAAGATCAGTTTCCAGCCCGCCGCAGGTTTAAAACAGTGAGGCATGATTGCCGGACCACCAGTTCTTTTTATTGGGAGAAGCCACTCGGACGCTATATCCTCACTCACCTGGAACCGGCGGCGGCGCGCTACCAGACCTTCATGCCGCCATCGACCACGATATCGACGCCCGTCACGTACGAACTCTCCTCCGATGCCAGAAACAGCGCAACGTTTCGATCAAGCCAGGGGAGCTGGACATCCACTCATGCTGCTTTGACCCCAGCGGCTTTCTTCTCGACTCCGCTGACGCCAACGTCGGCGTTCAGCCTGGAGACCTCGGCGAAATACCAATAAATGACCTCGCGCGCTTTGCCGGCCAGCGGCGACGCCCAGTCCCGGAAGAGCTCGGTGACCACGGCGAGCGCAGTGCTCGGCACAGCGCCGGCGTGCGCCATCCTTTCGATGGCCGTGCGATGCGCGGCCTGCGATCGCCCGCCGACCGCATCCGCGACGAACATGGCCTCATAACCATCTTTCAGTGCCTGCACCACCGCGAATGTCAGGCAGATCTCGGTGTGAAGTCCAGCGACGATCAGCCGTTGGCGCCCGGTCCTCTTCACCGCCTCACCGAAGGCGCGATCCTCGAACGCGTTCATGGACGTGCGATCGATCGGCTCGACGCCGGGAAGGTCCGCCAGGATCGATGCATGCGTCGGCCCGTTGATACCGTATTTGACGCCGACGGTCGAAAGCACGACCGGCATGTTGAACGCCCTGGCGGCTCTTGCCAGGAGACGCACGTTGAGATCCGCGAGCGCCGCGCTCGTTTCCGAGCGAATGGTCTCGAACATTTCATTCTGATAATCGATCAGCACCAGCGCGCTGTTCTCGTAGGTCCAGACGCCCAGATCCCTGTTCATCGTTTCTCTTCTCGCAGTGTCTGCAAACGTGGGAAAAGGCGCGCCGCGTTGCCTTCGAGAACCGCGTGCTTCTCGGAAGGATTCAGCTCGGAGCTCGCGAGGATCCGCTGTCTCGCCTTTACAGCCAGCGCGCGCGGCAGGTAAGGGAAATCCGTGCCGAATACAACCTGATCGATTCCCGCTACATCGCGCAGCATTCGCAACACGGGGTCGGTTGCCGAGAGAGCCGTATCCCAATAGAGGCGACGAAACATGTCAGCCGCGCTGCCGCGCTGCTCCGCGCCTTTAACGAACCCGATCTCATCGATGATCGCAAGACGCGCCGCCAGGTAAGGGATCGATCCTCCAGCGTGAGAAATGATGTACTTCACATTGGGGGTGCGTGCGAACCTGTTCGAGTAGTGCAGCTGCGCGACCGCGCGGTTGGTATCGGTCGGGAAGTCAAGCAGATTGTCGGGCAGCCCCAGCGAGTGTGCGGTAGCGTCCGGCGATTGATTGGGATGCACGAACACGACACTCTTGCGGCGTTCGAGTTCTTCGAACACGGGCTCCAGAGCAGCGTCTCCCAGGTACACTCCCCTGGAGTTGGAGAAGACGACAAGGCCATCGAGTCTGAGCACGTCGATCGCGTACGACAGCTCGTCCAGCGAGGCATCGATGTCCGGCAGCGGCAGGCAAGCGAAGCTGGCCAACCGGTCCGGTCTTGCTTGAACGAGCTCGGCCGCCAATTCGTTGCACCGCCGCGCCAACGAGCGCGCCTTCGCGCTATCACCGAGATGCACTCCCGGCGTGCTCACCGACATCACGGCGACGTCGATCCCCGCGTCGTCCATGAAGGAGATCATCGCTCCTTTGGACCACTGGATCGGGGCCAGGCCGCCGACGGGAGCATGCGAATCATTCGTTTCCCGCCAGAAGAAGTCCGGCAACATGTGATGATGGGTATCGATCGTCAACCGTTGGTCCTCTCGAGGAGCGTCGTTGAACGCACCCTCCCGCGTGACGGGGCTGCGGGCAGCCCCGTCGGCAGCAAGACTACCTGGCGAGGCGTCGGTCCAGACTGAGCGGGCCCGCACCGTTGACCACGAGCAGCAACAAGCCTCCGGCGATCGCGAGGTCCTTGAAGAAATGAATCAGCTGTGTTTGGTCGGCGAGGTTGTGATGGAAAATGCTCGCAGTCAGCAGACAGAAGCCGGCGAGGAGAAAGCCGGCCACTCGGGCCTTCCAGCCCAGGATGATGGCAAGCGCGCCGAGTACCTCGGTGGCAATGACCACGGGCAGCAAGGCACTCGGGACACCGAATGCGGACATGTAGGCTCCGGTTGCGGCGTACGCACCGAGCTTGCCGATCCCGGAGAGGAGGAAGAGCACCGCCAACAGCACGCGGCCTGAGGCCTCAGTGAGGTTCCTGAGCGCATCCGTTCGCTGGCTGATGAGAGCGGACGCACTCGCCGCACCGGGCGCGGCCGCGGGGGAGGTATTCATTGCAGACTCCATGATTGTTGGTCGAATGATCCGCAAGCCGCCGCGCCTGCGGGTGCGCGCTTGGCGGCCCACAGCGCCTGCCATTTATGTTCGACGCTTCTGAATGATTTGCTAATTCGACGTGCGGATTGGCAGCGTAAGTTTATGGTTGACCGCACTACGCCTTGGTTTAGCTGCCACAAAGGCGTCGGTCAACCGCTCGGACACGCCGGCGTTGTGATGCGGCGCGTGCGAGCTGCGCCATTTACGGAGTGCTCGGACGCTCCGTCACCAGCTTGAGTTTGTCCGCAATGTGAAAGAGCTCCGCGAGCGATGCGACCCTCATCTTGCGCATGATGTTGCTGCGATGCACCTTCACCGTTGCCTCAGCGATCCCCATGTCACCCGCAATCTGCTTGTTCCGACGGCCCTGTGCGACTTCAATCATGATTCTGCGCTCACGCACCGTCAGCACTTCGAAGCGCGTCCTGAGCGCACTCAAAGCCTCGTTCTGCTCGCGCCGGATACGGTCCCGAGCGAGCCCCAGATTGACTGCGTCGAGCAGGTCCTGGTCACGGAACGGCTTGGTGAGGAACTCGAGAGCGCCGCCCTTCATCGCCTGCACGGTCATCGGAATGTCCCCATGCCCGGTGATGAAGACGATCGGAAGCTCGGTGTTTGCCGCCGCGAGATCGCGCTGAAAATCCAGCCCGCTCCGGCCCGGCAGTCTTACATCGAGAACCAGGCAGGTTGGACAATCGGGCGGCTCGAATTCGCGATAGTCGGCAATCGATGCGAACAGCTGCGGGCTCAGGCCGACCGATCGCAGCAGCCGTCCGAGCGAGGCTCGAAAGTCCGGGTCATCGTCAATGACCACGACACACGAGTTTGAGCCAGGCACCGAACCTCTCCCGTTGGGCAACGGCCACTGCCTATGGTTCGCGGTCAGTCTAGTTCCAAACGATCCGCTCGAACAGGTTCACGGTGCAGGGGTGAGCTACCCGGTCTAAACCAAGGCTTATGGCCTCGGGTACCGCTGCGGCGACATTCTGTGGCGGCAGTCGCCCGTGCGGCGGGCTCGCTCAGAGTGCCGGAGGCGTATGCCGAAAGCATCATTGGTTTCCATAGTTGAGGATGACCGGTTCTTTCGGGAGTCGATGAAGCGGCTCATGAAGTCGCTCGGCTACAGGGTCGAGGTATTCCCGTCGGCAGCGGCTTTCCTCAAATCCCCGTGCCTCGCAAACACTGCCGTGGTCATCGCTGATATCTACATGCCGGCGATGAGCGGACTGGAGCTGTTCGCAAATCTAAGCAACTCGGCGCGACCGATTCCAACCATTCTCATGACGTCCTACCCCGACCCCGGCGTCGAGGCCCGCGCGCTAAGCGAGGGGGTCGTGTGTTACTTGCAGAAGCCGGTTGACGAGCAGCATCTGGTACGCTGTCTGCGTTCGGCCCTCCAGTGTGGTGAAGCGACTGGGAACTCCTGAGTTCCTTCGCCGCGCTGGGGACCGTAAAGTGAAATGTTGCACCACGCGGCCTGTTCGCCTCTATCCATAGACGGCCCCCATGGGCCTCGATGATTGATCGACAGATCGACAGCCCGATCCCCACTCCGTTGGACTTTGTGGTGTAGAAAGCCTCAAAGACGCGCTCGAGTTTTTCCTGGTCAATCCCCGGACCCGAGTCCCCCACCGAGACGAAAGCGTCCGTCTCCCGCTGCTCGGTGCTGACCAGCAGCTCTCGTGGTCCATCGACCGAGCTCATTGCTTCGATCGCGTTCAGGACCAGGTTCAGGATGACTTGTTGCAGCTGAACACGATCCCCCTGGATAGCAGACAGCTCCTTCGCCGGCTGCAGCTGGAGCGAAACCCCGTGTCTCGTAATCGCGCTCTGCGCCAATTCGACCACCTCGGTAACCGCCTCATTGAGATCAAGATGATCCTTGCGCGGCGGGGCCTTCTTTATGTGAGCCCTGATGCGGTCGATGATGTGGCCGGCTCTGTCGGCATCGCCCACGATACATCCGAGCGCTTCTCTGACTTCGCCCAGATCTGGCGGCCTCCTGCCCAGGAAATTCAGGGCCGCTCGGGCGTTGTTACGTGCGGTGGCGATCGGCTGCTTGACTTCGTGAGCGAGCGAAGCCGCCAGCACTCCCATCATGCTCAGGCGGTTGACGTGAGCGAGGTCTGACTCCAGCTGGCGTAGCCGCTCATGCTCCTCCTGGGCGCGCTTGGTTGCCGTCACATCGGTGCCGGTACCGCGATAGCCCCGGAAACCTCCGTTGCCGTCGAACACCGGTTTGCCGCTCGTCTTCACGTACATTGGCGAGCCGTCGGCGCCCATGGAGCGGTACACGAAGTCACGGAACGGGTTGCGTGATTCGAGAGTTTCCCGAAGCAGCCGCCATTTCTCCGGTTCCGTTTCCAGGTCGAGCGCGCGATCCCAGCAGGCCGTGCCGATTCGATCGGCCGCGTTCGAACCAAACGCGTTCTGGGTCAAGGCCGTGCATCTGTAGTCCGGGCCGATTTCCCAAAACCAATCGGACGCACTTTCCGCATAGTCGCGGAATTTGGCCTCGCTCTCCTGCAGCGCCTGCTGCGCCCGCTTACGTTCCGTCACATCGACATGCGTCCCCAGAATCTCCAGAAGCTCACCCCCCGGGGAGAACACGTGGTGACCGATGGCCTCCAGGTACTTGAGCGTTCCATCGCGCAACAAGATCCTGAACTCAATCTGGAAGTCCCTTTTTTGGCGCTCCGCCTCCTCGATCTCTGCGTACATGCTCTCCTGATCGTCCGGATGGACCTGGCTCCGCACCCACGCGCGCGTCGGCAGGCCCTGCCGCGGGTCGAGCCCGTACAGGCGGTAACTTTCCTCGGACCAATGGACAATCGCCAATTCTCCGTTCAGATTCTTCAACGCCCAGGTACCGGTGTGAATCAGCCTGTGAGCTTCGGCAAGGTAGGCATCGATACGGCGCAACTCTGCGGTCCGCTCGGCCACTCGGGTCTCGAGCTCATCGTGGGCGTGGCGCAGTTCTCGCTGGCTGGTAGCGAGTGCAGTCACGGCACGCCGATGCTCCTCGACGACGCGAGCCATCTTGAACGCCGTCGCGCCGTGAGCGGCTGCGACCGAGAATAGGAGCTCGTCAACCTCGCTGGGAAACTGCGACCGCTCGCTTGCCGCCGCAACCAGACCAAATTCCCCATTGACACCGAGAGGCAGGACGAGTCCGCCACCACCCTGCCCGCTACCACCGGCGCCCGCAACGACTCCCGCGCGCAGCACACGACCGCCGCCGTCGCGGTGGTGCTGCAACCACTCCATAAGTGACGGCACGGCCGTGCCACGCGAAACTTCGACCGCGCCGTTAGCGTCGGAATCGCACAAGCGCACGAAGACACAATCCAGATTCAGCAAGGTAGCGAGTAATTCGGCGAGATCCGTGGCGATAGCCTGCGACTCTCGCCCCACCCACAGCGAGGAAACTGCAGACAGCGCGACCAGGTCCCTCAGGACCTTCTGCAGCGGGGCGTCCGCAGGGTCCGCGTCCACTGCCATTTGTCAGCCTGCCGCACGTGCCGACGGACGCGCACGCATCTCTTCGAGAAACTGCTCGGGAGGTATGAAGAAGGGGTTCTCCCGCAGTATGCCGCCAATAATGACGAGCGGGTGGGTCCGCATGATGTCCAGCGCCACGCTGGCGCCAAACTTGGACGCGTCGTAGTTACAGACGACCGGGTCGTCGTACTTGGACAGGAGGCCATTCAGGCGCGCCTCGTATTCCACCAGATCTTTCACGGCGGCCTGGTCTCGGAACAGCCAATCCATGTGGTGTCCGACCAACTTGGTACGGGCATAGCCCGCGCCGGCGCCCGACTGGATTATTTTCTGGACCGAAGCCAGCATCGCATCCTGGTCGAACCGATGGTCCCGCACATACATGTCAGTCCAGGGCAGAACCTCGAGCTGGCCTGCCTCCATCATTCCCGGAACGTCCACGCCCGCCTCGGCCAGACGCTGCAAATACTCCTCGCGATTCGCGGCCTCCACGATGTGGGTCGCTTTCTCACCCCGATCGAAGCCGTCCTTATAGAAGGAGCCAAGCACCCGGTACTCCTCGTCCAGACCGTTAAAGAAAGCACAAATGTGTCGGTGCGCGCCGATGCTGCCGCCGGCGCACCGCAGAGAACCACTATACGTCGCCATCCTCCCCCCAATTGACCGGTCTTCGTGGAAGACTAGCCCCAATCTCGAGACAGAAAAAGCTCGCCAGACCCCCCGGCCTAAACGAAAGTTTATAACGGGCAAGCGCCCGGTCGGCGTCCACGCGCTGAATCTTTGTATAGAGTCCCTACAACCAAGAGCTACGCGCAGCAACCTTCGTAGAATCGACTCCCTGCCGCGCTCGAACTACCTTGCGGTTGATCTGGCCACACCCAGAACGCTCCGAATAACCCCGGATAGGATCGAGCTAACGCAGGGTGAAAGTCATGTCGGACTCAGCGCGCGCGAAACATGCGACGGCCGTAATCTTTGGCGCATTTGTCTTCGTCCTTGGCATGTCGCCGGTAGATGCATCCTCCCAGGAGCCCGCCGCCAACTTAGCCGGCGGTGACTGGCTGTACGTCGATCACGACCTCGCGGGAACGCGCTACTCCCATCTAAAGCAGATCACGACCAAGAACGTCTCGCGGCTCGTCCAGGCATGCGCATACTCATTCCCCGACAAAGAGCCCTCACAAACCGCTCCGATCGTGTCTGCCGGCAGGATGTACCTGACGACCGCCCACTATACCGTCGCTGTCGATGGCGCCGATTGCCACGTGATCTGGTCCAGCACATGGACGCCGCGTGACCACGAGCCGGCCAACACGCACCGCGGCGCGACGCTCACCGGCGGAAAGATCATTCGCGGCACCGATGATGGTTTTCTGCTGGCGCTCGACGCCACGGACGGACATACGCTCTGGGCCAGGCAGATCGCCGATCCGAAGGAAGGCTATTTCATCAGCATGCCGCCACTGGTGCACGGCAATCTGATCTATATCGGGCCGGCCGGTGCCGAGACGGCTGCGCATGGTTGGGTGGGCGCGTTCCGGATCAACGACGGCGAGCAAGTGTGGCGTTTCAACATCGTGCCTGCCGATGGCGAGCCGGGCGCCGACACTTGGGGCCCGGATCCAGCCGCCCGCAAACACGGCGGCGGCAATCTTTGGACTCCGATGTCGTTTGACGTGGCGAGGCACCTGCTCTACGTGCCCGGCGGAAACGCGGCACCCGATCTCTACGATGACGACCGCCCCGGCATCAATCTATATACGAATTCGCTGATTGCCTTGGATGCCACGACGGGTCGTCTCGCCTGGTACCGCCAATTCATACCCCACGACGTGCACGACTACGATGTCACGCACGTTGCCCCGGTGTTCAGGACGACGATCAGCGGCAGGACACGCAATGTGATCGCCAGCACGGGCAAGGACGGACTGCTGCGGCTCCTGGACCGCGACTCGAAGGATACTATCTACAGCGTTCCGTTCACCAACCGGCTGAATGCCGAAGGCCCCATGACCACGGCGCCGGTGCGCGTTTGCCCGGGAGCTCTCGGGGGGCAGGAGTGGAATGGTTCCGCATACTACGCCAAGAAGAACTTGCTGATTGTCCCGGCTACCGACTGGTGTACGGAGTTAAACAAGGACGCGACGGCACCAGATCCGGAGAAGGAACATACCCACGCCTTCTACTTCGGCGGCCAGTTGAAGCCTGACCCGTGGTCTGCCGCCCGGGGACGACTGACCGCGTTCAACGCATCCACCGGTCAGGAGAAATGGCGCTACGACGCCGCGAAACCGCTGGTAGCCGGCGTCACCGCGACCGAAGGCGATCTGATCCTCACCGGTGAATTGAGCGGCGATCTGGTGGCATTGGACGCCAGGTCCGGCAAGGTGCTGCTGCGAAGTGCCCTGGGTGGCCCGGCCGGCGGTGGGGTGGTCACTTACAGTGCTGGCGGTGTGCAGAACGTGGCGGTCGTCTCGGGCTTCGTGGGGGTATACAACATGGTCGCTCCGGAAATCGGCGGCGGCAATACCACGGTCACGGTCTTCCGCCTCCGGTGACACATGTCTGACAGACTGGATAACACGGCCCTTGACCGATTGTTCCGCAAGGCCCGCACGCGCAACGCATGGACCGAACGACCGGTGACCGAACAGCAGCTGCGCGAGCTGTATGATCTGATGAAACTCGGGCCTACCTCGGCCAATTGCTGCCCGGCGCGCTTTGTCTGGATCAGGAGTGCTGAAGCAAAAGGCCGGCTGGCAGCACTCGCTTCGCCTGGCAATGCGCCGAAGATTCTGGCGGCGCCGGTCACAGTCATTGTTGGCTATGATCTGGACTTCGCCGTACAACTGCCAAAGTTGTTTCCCGCTCGTGGCGAAGAGATGCGGAAGCTTTTTTCCGATCCCCTCCTCGCGCAGGTCACCGCCTTTCGCAACGGCAGCCTGCAGGGCGCGTACCTGATCATCGCTGCACGCGCACTGGGAATGGACTGCGGTCCGATGTCCGGCTTCAACAACGAGGCAGTGGATCGCGAGTTTTTCGCCGAGACTCGCATTAAATCCAACTTCATTTGCTCCATCGGCTACGGCTCGGATAAGGACCTCTTCCCGCGCAACCCGCGACTGACGTTCGAAGAGTCAGGACGCCTCGCCTGATCTGGCGCGCAGGACCGCTCCGCGATGGTGTTTCTCTCTCTACGACTGAGGCAATAACAATGTGTGGCCTGCCGCTGTTCCCTCCAAAGCCAAAGCAAGAAAAGCTGGCGCGTCCACAGCGGCGCGATCCCTCCATGCGCACTCCGAAGGAGGCTCGTGCTGCTCGACCAGCCAGCTCGCAGTACACTCCCGCCGAGCGCGCGAATCTGCTCCTCAAAGCGGAGGGAGAGCCACGGTGATCACGATTGATGTCAACGGCGTATCCCGGCAAATCGACATCGAGCCTGATACTCCGCTTCTCTGGGTGTTGCGCGACGTCATCGGTTTGACTGGCACGAAATTCGGCTGTGGTATCGCGCAGTGCGGCGCTTGTACGGTGCATATCAACGGCACCGCCATGCGGTCCTGCTCGGTGCCGATCGGTGGTCTCGATCGCGCGAAGGTGGTCACCATCGAAGGCCTCTCCCCGGACAACAACCATCCGGTACAGCGCGCGTGGATCGCGGAGGGCGTTCCACAGTGCGGCTACTGCCAGTCCGGTCAGATCATGGCCGTGGCCGCATTTCTGAAGACGTTTCCCAAGCCGACCGACGCCGACATCGACGCGGGCATCACCAATATCTGCCGCTGCGGTACCTATGAGGCTCTGCGCCGCGCCATTCATCGCGCCGCAGACATGACGAAGACCTGAGGTGGTTCGCGATGCACGGAACCGGTACTGATTCAACCTTCAGCCGTCGGCACTTCATTCTAACTGCCGTGTCCGCTGCCGGCGGCTTGATCGTCGGGATCGGCGCTGCTCCGGACAGCGCTCGCGCCGCGAGCATCTCGAAACAACCCTGGAACGACGGCGACCAGGCGCCGCATGAGATCGACGCCTGGATCGCCATCGACCCGGACGACTCGATCTTGATCCGCTATCAGCGATCGGAGATGGGACAGGGCAGCATGACGGCGCTGCCGATGATCATTACGGAAGAGCTGCAATGCGACTGGTCGAAGGTGCGGATCGAGTATGCCTCGGCAAACCGCAGCGTCCGCGAGCACAGGGTCTACGGCGACATGTTCTCGCATGGCAGCATGTCGGTTCGCCAGTCGCAAAAGATGATGCAGCAGGTGGGCGCCAGCGCCCGTGAGCGCCTCATCGTCGCGGCTGCGGCGCGCTGGCACGTTGCGGCGTCGGAATGCGTGGCGGCGCAGAGCGTGGTGACCCATCGGCCCTCTGGCCGGACGCTCCGTTACGGCCAACTCGCAGCTGACGCCGCGAAGATAAAGCTCCCCCGAGAACCCGCGATCAAGACACCGGCTCAGTTCACTTTCATTCCCCGATCGATACCGCGCGTGGACCTGGTGCACAAGACCGACGGCTCGGCCAGGTTCGGAATGGATGCGCTGGTCCCGGACATGGTTTTTGCCGCGATCAACGCTTGTCCCGTGCGCGGGGGCAAGCTCAGGAGCGTCGACGAGTCAGTGCTTTCCGGCACGCCGGGCATTGTCGGCGTGGTCAAGCTCGAGAATGCCGTGGCCGTCGTCGCGACCGGTACCTTCTGGCGCGCCAAACGGGCGTTGTCCCGTCTGCAGCCTGAATGGGATGTCGGTGCAGCGGGCAGTGTCGATAGCACGCAGCTGTCGGCGCAATTCCGCGCGGCGTTGACCGAACGCATGGTGACCGCGCGCAATGACGGCGACGTCGATAAGGCGATGTCGGGCGCAGTCAGAACATTCGAGGCCATCTACGAGACACCTTATCTGTCGCATTCCCCAATGGAGCCGATGAACGCGACGGTGAATTTGCAGCCCGACCGGCTCGATGTCTGGGTCGGGACGCAGGACGCGGAGATGGCGCTGGCTGCCGCCGCACGCGTCTCAGGCCTGAAGCCGGAGCAGGTGCACATCCACAACGCGTTCCTCGGGGGAGGTTTTGGCCGTCGCGATGCCAATGACGACATCGCGCAAGCCATCGCGATCGCGAAGGTGGTCAAGCGTCCCGTCAAGCTGATCTGGACCCGGGAAGAAGACACGCGCCAGGACAGGTTCAGGCCCCATGCGGTAGTGGGCTTCAAGGCTGCCGTGGGTGCCGATGGAATGCCTACGGCATGGTCGATGCGCGTCGTCACCTCGTCGATCTTCAAGTCGGTTGGCATTCCATTTCCGGCCGATCGGGCCGAGCCACCCGCTGTCGACACTCTGGAGAGTAACGGCTACGACGTCCCCAACACACGCGTGGAAGTGCTCCTCAAAGATACCCATCTGCCGGTATGGTTCTATCGCGCGCCCGGCGGTAACCAGCATGTCTTTGCCCTCGAAGGCTTCCTGGATGAGATCGCATCCGCAAGCGGCATCGATCCTTATCTCATGCGGCGCAAGCTTCTCAAAGGCAAGCCGGACTGGCTCAAGGTATTGGATACCGCCGCCGAGAAGGGTGATTGGGGCAAGCCGCTGCCGCGAGGAACCGGGCGCGGCATCGCTATCTGCACTTTTACAGACAGTCTCTGCGCGCAGGTGGCGGAAGTGACGGTGAGGCCTGACGGTCATCTGAAGGTCAATCGGGTCACCGTCGCACTCGATACCCGTCACATGGTCAACCCGCAAACCGTCGCCGAGCAGGCTGAGGGCTCCGTGATCTTCGGCCTGTCGGCCGCGCTGTACGGAAAGATCACCATCAAGGATGGCGCCGCGGTGCAGGGCAATTTCGACACCTATCGCATGGTGCGCCTGGCGGACGCGCCGAGGATCGACGTCCATCTGATGCCGAGCGGTGGAGATATCTGGGGTGGTGCGGGCGAGCCTGCGGTGCCGCCAGTCGGCGCCGCCGTTGCCAATGCGATCTTCGCCGCAACCGGCAAGCGCATTCGCACGCTGCCGATTATGGACACCGATCTCAGCTCATCGACATAGCCCCGACAGCGGACAAAAAGCGTGCAAGAAGCACTTACCCGGCGGTTGAGACGCATGACGGTCGTTTCAAGGGTAGTTATTTCTGCGCTGATTTTGCCGTGCGCACTCGGCACATCACGTGCCGCCGACCCCGTCGGCCCTCCTCTCGGTGACGGCGAATACCTGGCTCGGGCCGCCGACTGCGTCTCCTGCCATTCGATTCCCGGCGGCAGGGCGTTCGCGGGCGGTCTCAAAATGGGCACGCCGCTCGGTGCGATTTACTCGACCAACATCACGCCCGAGCCCGAGACGGGCATCGGTTCATACACCCTCGCCGATTTTGAGCGCGCGGTACGGCAGGGAATTGCCAGGGACGGTCGCCACCTCTATCCGGCGATGCCTTATCCGTCGTACTCCAAACTTTCCGACGCGGACATGGCGGCGCTCTACCGCTTCTTCATGAAGCAGGTACCGGCGGTCCACCAGGCAAATGTGCCAAGTGAGATTCCTAAACTACTCAGCTTCCGCTGGCCGCTCGCGATCTGGAACTACTTTTACGCTCCAAGCGCCAGCTATCTCGCGAACCCCGGCCACGACGCCGCCTGGAATCGCGGCGCCTATCTGGTCCAGGGCCCGGGTCACTGCGGCGCCTGCCACACTCCGCGGGGCGTCGGTGTCCAGGAGAAATCCCTCGACGACAGCAGCCCGAGCTATCTCGCCGGCGCGCAGCTCGACGCCTGGTACGCTCCGAGCCTGCGCGGCGACATGCGGACCGGTCTCGGCACCTGGACGAAGGAAGACATCTCCGGGTTTCTCAAGCAGGGCCATAACCGCATCGGCACCGCGTTTGGATCGATGACCGAGGCGGTCAACAACTCCACGTCGTACTTGTCTGACCGCGATATCGACGCCATCGCCACCTATTTGAAATCGTTGCCGGCCACGGCTCCTCAGCAGGCGATCGTCTACAACGATTCGACAACCGTGAAACTGCGCGACACGCCTACAGTGGATCCCGGCGGCACCGTCTACGCAGGCGCTTGCTCGAGCTGTCATGGGTTGGACGCCAAAGGTTTCACGCCCTACATGCCGGCCCTGGTTGGCAACCCGGTCGTGCTGGATCACGATCCATCTTCACTCATCAATCTAATGCTGAACGGCTCGATCCCACTGGTGGCCGCGGGTACGCCTGACGCCTACCGCATGCCGCAATTCCGGCAACAGTTGTCAGACCAGGATATCGCCGAGGTCATCACCTTCGTGCGCAACGGATGGGGCAATGCGGCGCCGCCAGTCACGGCGGCGCAAGTTGCGAAACTACGCAAGACAACCGATCCAACCAGTGATCGGGTCATCATACTGAAAATGCATTAGCGGCCATTGGTGGCCGCGTACTCACACGAGCCCGTGCAACTGCTTGATTCGAGCGATGGCGCGGCCGGCTATCGCGTCCTCCGCCACAATCCGGGGTACTGCTGCGTCAACCGTTCCTTCCCTGCGCATGATTTCGAGCACGCGTTCCATGGCCTCGTAGTAGTCGGCCCAGAGACGCCGCTCCTCGGCTGCTTCATCGGGCGTAAGAGTACCGTGCACAGCCCGCGACCTCAGGAAGTGTTCCGTTCCTTGAGGAAACTGTCACGACATGCCGCCCTATCTCACCAGTCTGACTCGTGAGCCCGCCCGCTATCCTTTGTGCTGTTCTCGTTTCCGCTTGATCTCTTCGCTCAGGCGACGCATGTCGTCGAGCGTGCGGGGCTTCGACTCGTCATCAGGAGCTGGTGCCGCTGCCCCCACACGCTTGTTGTACGGGTCCGGTCCGGCACCCTTCGCCTGCCCTTCCTTCGGAGTGGCCTCTTCAACCGCCAACCCTTCGGTCAATGCTTCGAGGCCCGCCGTGTCGAGTTCCCCATCGCGAGACCATTCCCACGTGGCGTTACCGCGGTCATCGGAAACCGGATGGCCGCTCGGCTTCTGCACAGGCTTCCTGTCCATATTCAAGATCTTACATTTGCCCGGCTTTTAGCCTGTGACGGAATCGGCAGCAGCGCGGCAGTGACTCGATTGCGGCCCTCGTTCTTACTCCGGTAGAGCGCCGCGTCCGCGGCCTCAAATATCCGGTGCGCCAGACGCCGCTCGCCGGGTGGCACCTTATCGATTCCGCACAGACCAAAGCTCGCGGTGATCCGCAGGCTGCGGTTCTCGGCCTTGAAGGCCGTATCGGCGACGCATGCCTGGAGCTTCAGCGCAACGCTGAGAGCCGCTTCGTAGGGGGTCTCCGGGAGCACGATGGCAAACTCCTCACCGCCGATGCGTGCGACCCAGTCAACGCGGCGGCGGAGCGCTTGCTGCAGCCGCCGACTGAACTGTCGGAGGAGCTGATCGCCGGAAACGTGCCCCAACGTGTCGTTGACGTTCTTGAAGTGGTCGATGTCGCACAGGATCAGGGACAGCGAGTGGCCGTAGCGCGCGGATCGCTCCACTTCGCCTGGAAAGTGCGTGCGGAAAAAACGCCGAGTGGCGAGATGCGTCAGGTCGTCGACGGCGGACAGCTTGCGGTTCTCCGCGAGCGTGACGCGCAGCACCGCCTCGAGCTCCGCGACGCGCCGCGCTGCGCCGAGACGCGCGTTGAGCTCGCGGTCAGGGACCTGCCCGGCAACGCTTTCGTCTGCCCCTGCCAGGAGACCGGCGTCGCGCTCGGGGGCTGAGTCGAGGCTCGCAACGTAGAGGATGAACGGCGCCCGCGTCGACGCCAGCCGGCGGAGCTTGCGGATCAGCTCCAGACTGTCGGTGACCACGACCGGACGGAACGCAGCGCTGTAGCGTTGCAGTGCCTGCTGCACGTCGGCTGTGTGCTCACAGTCCAGCAGGTCCGCGGTGATGCGCGGCGCTATCTGCTGTCGAAGCCGCGCATCAGCAATGGCGACCAGTGCCCGAGGCGGCGGCAAAGCGCGCACCAGGACGGCGACCGTTGCGGTAGTCGCATCGTCGCCGGTGACGGGACTCTGCACGCGACCTTCGAGGACTCGCTGGATGACTGTAGTTTGTCCACCAGCCACGTCACTGTCTCCGCGGGACCCCGGTGACCCCGCCGATTTCGCCTTCGCATGCTTCGGCTCGCCGCTCGCCGGCTTGTACCGGCTCCTGAGCCAGGCTTCGAGCTTCGCCTTGGGCACCGGGCGGCTGTGCAGGTAGCCTTGCGATTCGTCGCAGCCCTCGCGCAGCAGGTAATCGAACTGCGCCTCGGTCTCGACGCCCTCGGCAACCGCCGTCAGGTCGAAAGCATGCGCGAGCCCGATGATGGTCGAGACCAGCGTACAGCTCTTGCGATCGGAGGGCAGACGACTGGTGAACGAACGGTCGATCTTCAGCGTTTCAATCGGCAGCTCGGAGAGACGGCCGAGGGAAGAAAACCCCGTCCCGAAGTCATCGAGTGCAACCCGGATTCCGGCGGCGCGCAGCAGCCGCAGTGCGTGCACACACGACGAGGAGTCTCCCGACAACGCCCCCTCGGTGATCTCGAGATCGATGCCCCACGAGTCGTCCCCGACGAGATCGCCGATGCGCTCGAGAATCGCCTGGGCAATTTTGCGGTGACGCAGCTCGTGGGGCGAAATGTTGACTGCCACGCGGATGGGCGGCAGGCCCTTGCGGCGCCATTCGCGGCAATCGGCTGCGGCCTGCTCCAGCACCCAGGCGCCGGTGGCCGCCATCAGGCCGCCCGACTCGAGCAGCGGCAGGAAGGTCGCAGGTGAGATCAGCCCCTCTTGCGGGTCCTGCCAGCGCAGCAGCGCCTCGACGCCGACTACCCTGCCGGTGCGCAATTGGATCTTCGGCTGGTAGTGGAGCACAAACTGCCGCTCTTCGAGCGCGGCGCGCAGCCGGTTTTCCATGCCGACCCGGCGCGCCAGCGCCGCATTCATCTCGGTACGGTGATGCAGGTAGCGCTCGCCCTGGGTCTTGGCTTCCTTGAGGGCCGCTTCCGCGTTCTGCACCAGTTGGTTCGGCTCCTTGCCGTCCTCCGGGTAGCACGCCAGCCCGCACTTTATGGTCGCGACGACCGCGCGACCATCGACGCTGAAGGGACGGTCGAATAGCCGTGTGATATCGGCGTGCAGCGTGTCAATCTCCGATTCGGAGCGCGCCGGCAGGGAGTTGAGGCACGCGAAGGTTCCGCCGCCCAGGTGCGCCAATTGCTCCGTGTCGGGGAAATGTCCCTTCAGCCGGTCGGCGACACACTGCAGCAAGCGATCGCCCGCGTGCCGCCCCATCGAGTCATTGATCACGCTCAGGTGATCGATATCGAAGACCGTCACCGCGAGCGGCGGCAGCCGCTCGGAGCCGCGCGTCAGCAGGCGGCTCAAGCGCTCGCAGAACAGCGCACGCTTGGCGAGACCGGTGAGCGGCTCGAAGTAGGACAAAAGCCGGACCGCGTCCTGCTTGTCGAGATATTGCAGCGCGAACGACAGGTTGGCCGTGACCTCCTGGAGCAGCAGCATCTCATCCTGGCCAATGACGCCGGTGGCGCTCGCGCCGCAGAGAAATGCCCCGACGGGCGTGCCGTCGACGTGAAGCGGCAGACACGCCAGTGAGCGGACCCCGGAGGCAATCAACCCTTCCCTGCCGTTGATGACGTAGGGGAAACCCGCGATGTCCTCGCACAGAAGGGCCTCGCCCGTGCGTATGACGCGTCCCATGAGACTCGAATCGGCGGCCTCGTGATCGGCGACCGGGAACTCCTGGCCCGGATCGGGGAGAAACTCGTAACCGGCCCATCCGGCCGGCCGCGCCATGCGCGTGGCCGGATTGATGAGCGCCACCATGGCGACCGCGTAGCCGCCCACACTGTGCGCGAGGCGACAGGTTTCCTGCAGCACCTCGTCGCGGTTCTGAATGCGCATCAGCGCCGAGTTGATTCCCGACAACATCTGCAGCACACCGGAGAGTCGCACCACCTGATTCCCGGCGAGTTGGGCCGCGCGGCGAAGCTCCGCTTCCTCCACCGCGCGCTTCACGGCCGCCGCGAGGCGCTTCGGGTTGCTCTTCAGGACATAGTCGACGGCCCCGCACTTCAGGGCTTCGATGGCGCGCTCCTCGCCGATGGTGCCGGACAGAAAGATGAAAGGAACGCCGGGCGCTTCGGCGCGCGCCACCGCGAGCGCCGACATCCCATCGAACTGGGGCAGACTGAAATCTGAGAGGATAAGGTTGGGTAGCTCTGCGCGCAGGGCGGCGCGCATCTCGTCCTCGTTCACGACGCGTCGATGACTACAGACGTAGCTCGCCTGTTTAAGGCGCCGGATGGCGAGCTCCGCGTCGGCGGGCGAATCCTCGATGAGCAGCACGCGCAGCATGGTGCCCGGAAGCTGTGGGTTCGGCTGAGGAGTACTTTGCGTGTCCATGCGAAGCGTCTCTGTGGCCTATTAGGCCTGCAAATGACGAGTTTTCCCCAGTACTTCCGTCGGATGGACGTCACACTCCGGGGTTGGGCCCGCACCGACCTCCACGAGGGCGGGGTTGCGGCCGGCGCTGAACTTGAAGGAATTCGACAGCAGGTATCAGCGGCCGTCGCCGCGTCACGCGGCCCGCCCTGCTCGAGCGGCCGATGACCCTGGTGTAGATGCTGATGCCTCAGGAGCGCTCGAGCGACCGCCACTGGCAGGATGAGTCGTCAGGGTCCAGCCCTAAGCTTGCAATCCGCGAATCTCCTTGATGCGCTTAATGGCGGCCGCAGCCTTCTCTTCCTCGGCGGCGATCCGCAGCAGGATCGCAGCGCTGGTGCCCTCGGCACGCATGATCTCCAGAGCGCGCGCGGTCGCCTCGTAGTAGTCAGCCCAGAGTCGCCGCTCCTCGGCCTCCTCCGCGGGAGTGATTTCCGCGCGCGCGGGCAGCTTTTTCAACGTCAGGTCAATCGCGAGCCGCGGATTCATGGCTGACCTTCCTTCCCTGTGAGGAATTGGCTGCAAAGAACCGACCGGCGCCACCCAGAGCGCTGCGACCGGGCTCCTCGCCACGTCGCGAGTGTGGTCGACCCGGCGTGGCGCTGCACCCTGTGAAAACCAGGGGCGAGCACCGGGGAAATACCGGGGCGGGCGCTCTCCAGGAAGGCCACTGCCGGCCACTTCCTCGCGAATGATTACGTCAAACATCTTACGTCGTGCGCATGGAGGAAATCGCCGGCGCCATGTCAATTTCCACCGGGCTCATGGCTGGTTTTTTTTCCGAGCTTGCTGGCGTGCAGTAGCAGCGACATTTCATCGAACGGCACCGGTTTGCTGATGAGGTAGCCCTGGATCTGGTCGCAGCGCAGTAGCCGCAGGCATTGCGCTTGCTGCCGTTCTTCGACGCCCTCGGCGATCACTTTGATGCCAAGGCTGTGCGCCAGGGAGATCATCGTCCGCACCAGAGTCATTGCCGCTGAATCGTTCATCATTGCTACGACGAAGGAGCGATCGATCTTCAACGCCTGGATCGGCAGCTTGGCGAGGTAGCCGAGCGACGAATAGCCGGTGCCGAAGTCGTCGATGGCGATCTGCAGTCCCAGAGAGCGGATCTCGTTGAGCTTGCGGATGTTGGCCTCGACGTCCTCCATGACGAGCGTCTCAGTGATCTCCAGATCGATGCCGGTGGGCGTGAGACCGTGGCCGACCGCTGACTTCACCGCGTGCACGAAGTCGCGCTGGCGCAACTGAATCGCCGAGACGTTGACGGCGACGCGCAGCGGATTCAGGCCCTGCTCGGCCCAGCGGCGGTGATCCAGCGCTGCACGCTCGAGTGCCCAGGCGCCAACCTCCAGAATCATCCCGGTCTCTTCCATGAGAGGAATGAACTTTTCCGGCCCGACGAGCCCTAACTCGCGGCTTTGCCAGCGAATCAACGCCTCCAGTCCTACCACACACCGATCGGCGGTATCGACCTTGGGCTGGTAGTGCAGGACGAACTCCGCTCTCTTCAGCGCACCCGCCAGCTGCGCTTCCAGCGGCAGCGAGGCTCCGCTGCGCTCGCTCAGATCAGGCGTGTAGAAGACCTGTCGCTCGCCGCCTTGCTTCGCTTTGCGCAGCGCGGCTTCGGCGTTGCCCAGCAGGGTCTCGGCGTCGGTCCCATCGATCGGGTACATGACGAGCCCGGTCTTGGCCCCGACCGTGAGCTCGGTTCCCTCCACGTTGTAGGGCTCGGCGAAGCAGGCGCGCACGAGGCTCTCCATCATCCGCGCCGCCTCCCGCCTGTCCTTGATTCCCGGGAGCAAGACCGCAAAGTGGTTGGACGCGACGCGTCCAACCTCGTTGGCGCCCGCCGCTTGCACCAGCCGCTCGGCGACCTGTCGCAGCAGGGTATCGCCGGCGCGCCGCCCCACGGATTTGTTCACCGATCGCACCCGCTCGAGGTCGAGCAACGCCAGCGCGAGCCGGCACTGAGCACGCCCGGCGGCAAGCACGAATTGCCCGAGTCGCTCCGCCAACAGCCGCCGGTTTGCGAGTCCGGTGATTTCGTCATAGAGAGCGAGATAGGCGGCGCGCTCACTTTTCTCCAGGTGATCGAGCGCGAAGGATATGTCGGCCGCGAGTTCAGAAAGGAGCTTGACCTCGGCGTCGTCGAAATGACCACCGACTGGCGAGTACAGCGCCATGGCCCCGACGACCTCCTCGTTCACCGTCAGGGGAAGGAACGCGGCCGAATTGAACCCAAGTTCGGCCCTAGCGCCGCCGAGACGAACACGCGGGTCGTTGGGCGCGTCGTTGGTGATCGCCGGCCTGCGGGTCTTAATCATCTCGAGCAGCAGGCTTTGACCCGCGCGGCAGCCATCGGGGGCCGCCGAGCGCGCCTCCTGTAATCGGCGGATGCTCGCATCGCACCCGTGCCAGACCAGGGGCTCCACGGCCTTGGTCCGCTCCTCCATCAGGCCGATCCATACCACGTCGAATCCGCCAGCCTCATGGGCAATGCGGCAGCTCTCGCGGAACAACTCGTCCCGCTCGCGGATGCGTATGATCGCGGCATTGATGCCGCTCAGTACGGCGTGCACCCTGCTTAAGCGTTCGATCTTTTCCCGCTGTGCTCTGCGCTCGGTAATGTCACGCGCGATCGTGACAATCACCGTACCGCTCCCGATGGACAGCGCTCGCCGATACAGCTCGGTCCAGCCGGCGCTGCCGTCGCTGCGCATATAGGGGGTCTCAGTGCGCGTGCCGCGCTCGCCGGCGGCCATGACTTCCTCGTCTTCTCGTCGCAATTCCTCGCGTGTCTTGCCGATCAGCTCGAAGGGAGGCTTTTGCAGCAACTGCTCGCGCGTGTAGCCGAGCCGGCGGCAGGCTGTGTCGTTGACGTAGAGGAAGCGCATGCCCGCCGGATCGGTGAGAAAGATGGAGTCTACGGTGACATCCATCGCCGCGCGAAAGCGATTGACCTCCTCTTCGGCGCGCTTGCGCTCGGATATGTCGTTGAGCACTGAGACAAAGTGCACTGGAATGCCACCGGCGCCACACACGAGCGAGGTCGTGACGTGCGTCCACATGTAAGTGCCGTCCTTGCGCAGCAGCCGGAGCTCCTGTTGATAGGAAGGGCTGCAGCGCTCAAGGAGCCTGGCGCGGCTTTCGACGCTCGGATCGATGTCCTCGGGATGGGTGATGTCACGGATGTGAAAGCGCCGCGCCTCGGGGCACGAGTAGCCGCTCATGGCACAGAACGCCGGATTGACCAGCCGCAGCTTCCCTTGAAGGGAGGTGTGGACGATGCCCACCGCAGCCTGCTCGAAGATTGCGCGGTAGCGTTCCTCACTTACGCGCAACGCCCCCTCTGTCGCGCGCCATTCCTCGGCGTGTTGGTCAGAGGGCATGTATTCGGCTGGGTGGGCATCGAGATCGCTTTGAGGCCCGAGACCACACGGGGCTCGCCGTCGATGCTACCGACAGTCCTTTGACGGGGCGAATTGCCACGACCCTAGTGTTGACGAACCGCCGGCCGCGCGACACCCGGTAAAGCTCGGGGGCAGGCCGTGGAAAACTACTGGCTGGAGAGCCGGCGAAGGACCGGAGGCAGCGGAGTCGTAGCAGCGCTCTCAGATGCCTGCCGCACGCCGCGGTACGCTCACGTGTCGCTGGAAACGAGTCCAGTGCGTATCGCGTAGCGGGTCAGACTGGCAATATCGTGGATCTCAAGTGCCTTCATGAGCTCGGCCCGGTACGCTTCGGCAGTCTTGGGGCTGATATCGAGCTTGGTCGCGATTTCCTTGGTCGTATGCCCCTCCGCGATCAGTTGCAGAACCTCACGCTGTCGCGTAGTGAGGCGCTCGAGCGAGGTCCGCTCCTTATCGATGCGGCTGAGGCAGGCGGCGACGACATGCTCGGATACCGCGGCGCTCAGAAATCGCTCGCCGCGCGCGACCGCCCGGATGGCCAGTCCCAACTCGGCCGGGTCCGCGGTCTTCACGAGGTAGCCGACAGCGCCCGCGCGTAATGACTTGAGGACCGAGTCTTCGTCCGCGCTCATCGACAGGATCACGACGCGGGTGTGAGGGAAAGACCGGCCGAGGCGCACGGTCGCATCCAGCCCGTTCAAGCTCGGCATCGTGATGTCCATGAGGACGAGATCGGGGTGATGGGCTGCGACCAGACGCAGCGCCTCACGACCGTCGGCGGCCTCGGCGACAATCTCCACGTCGGCGACGGTTTGCAGCAGCGCCCGGATTCCGGCCCGGACGAGCTTGTGGTCATCGGCGAGCAGCACCCGGATTTTTGCCACGACCTCAGGCTCTCTGTTGCTCTGGCACGACGGTGGGCTCACTCAACGGGAGCAGAACGCGAATGCGGGTCCCATGCCCCGGCTGGGAGTTGATCTCAAGGTTGCCGCCGAGAATCTCCACCCGCTCGCGCATTCCGATCAGGCCGAGGTTGCCGCCGCGGGCGGCCCGCTCGAGCGTCCTTGGGACGTCGAAACCCTCGCCGTCGTCGCGCACCACCAGCTCGAGGAGTCCCTCACTCTGGCCCAGCTCGATCCACACGTGGTCGGCCCGCGCGTGACGCACGACATTGGTGAGCGCCTCCTGGACGATGCGGAAGCCGGCGATTGCGACCTCGCTGGGTACATCGGGCACGTGGCCCGCGACCTGCATGATGACGCCGGTGCGCTGCTGATACTGGTCTGCCAGCCAGCGCAGGGTGCCGACCAGACCCGCGGTCTCCAGCAGCACGGGGCGAAGCTCGAGCGCGAGGCTGCGGACCTGCGCACCGGCGCGTTGCGTAAGCGCGATGCTCTCCTCCAGGTTCGGCAGGGCGGAGGGACCGGTGGAAGTCTTCGCAGCCTGCAGATGCATCGTGATGGACGCAAGGAGTTGGCCGAATTCATCGTGCAGTTCGCGCGACAGGTGGCGGCGTTCCTCCTCCTGCACGGCCAGTAAGCGCCGGGAGAGATGTTGCCGACGAGCGGCGGATTCGCGCAGGGCTTCTTCGGCTCGTACCCGCTCTGTCACCTCGTCTATCACGACGACTGCCCCGGCAATCTGTCCTCCGGCGTCGTGGATTGGTGCCGCGGAGGCCTCAATCGTCTTGCGCCGGCCGTCGAAAGCGTCGATATCGATCAACTCGTTCAAGGTAGTCCGCCCGTCCCGCAGCGCGCGCACCGACGGCCATTGTGTGGGGTCCAGCCTTTCGCCGGAGTCGTGCCGGTAGCCGGGGCTGCGCGCCCAGCGCTCATCGCCGGAGTAAATCATCTTCTCGCCCCAGATGCGCCGCGAGGCTGCATTTGACAGGACGATATTGCCCGCCTGATCGATCACCGCGACGCCCACCGGCAGCGTCTCGAGGACGAGATTCAGCAGCTGCTGGCTCTGCCGCATCGCCTCCTCCACCCGCTTGCGTTCAGTAACGTCGACGTTCGTCCCGTAAAGACGGACACTCCGGCCGGACGGGTCGCGCACGACCGTGGCTTGGCCGACGAGCGTATGCACACTGCCATCAGGCCAAACCACGCGGAACTGGACGTCACGCGGCCCACCTTCCTCCAGGAGTTTCTCGTGTCGTGCCTGCACGTACGCACGATCGTCCGGGTGCACCGCCTCGAGGTAGTCTTCCAACCGTTCGCCTTTGCCACGATCGTCACCGAAGAAGAGCCGCAGGTTCTCGGGCGTACTGTAGATCTCGCCTTTGACGAGATCGTGTTCCCAGCTGCCGGTGTGGCCAAGCTCTTCGGCCTCGCGCAGAACGCGCTCGCTCTTGCGCACCGCGCTCTCCGCGCGCACGCGCTGGGTGACATCCTCATTGATGATGACCGCCCCGACGATCTGGCCTTCGGCGCTATGGATCGGGGCCGCGGAGTTCTGAATTGTCTTGCGCTCACCCGTGAAATTCTCGATATCAATCACCTCGTTGAGACTCGTCTGTCCCGTGGACAGCGCCCGCACCGAGGCCCACTCGGATGGCACCACCCTTTTGCCCGAGTCGTGCCACCAGCCCTTGGACCGCGCCCATCGCGAGGGGCCGCTCATAACAGGCAGCTCGCCCCAGATGTTCTTATGGATCGCGTTGGCCAAAATGATGTCGCCCGCTCGATTGGTGACGGCCACGCCCACCGGGAGCGTGGCCAGAACCTGGTTGAGGAGTTGCTGACTGTTCCGGACGGCCTCCTCCGCCTGCTTGCGTTCGGTGATATCGAGGGCGATCCCGAGTACGGCGCGCTTGCCGCCAACATTAAACGCCTCCTCGGTGAAGTCCAGGCAGCGCTCGGCGCTGTCTTTGGTGAGTATCCTGAGCTCAAAGCGTGCCGGTACCGCATCTCCGCCGCGGCGCGCAGCGGCACGGGCGCGGAGCGACTCCCTGGAATCCGGAACTGCGGTGTCCCAGAAACTCTTCCCCAGGAGCTCGGCGCTGCTGAAGCCCGTGATCACGGTCGCTGCGGGGTTGCTGTAGGCGATCCTGTCGTCCTGGCAGATAAAGATGGCGGCCGGGGCGCTCTCCGCGAGCGCGCGAAACTTCGCCTCACTGGCCCGTAGCTCCTCCTCGGTGCGCTTGCGTTCGAGGTTCTCGGCGCGCAGCGCATCGTTGTGCCGCTGCTGCTCGTCGCGCGCGCGTGTGAGGTCTTCCGTGCGTCGGCGGTCGCTGGCGGTGATCCATACGACATAACAGGCGACTGCCGCAAACGACATCAGACGCAGCAGGTGTATCGGCCAGTCGACCGATGGATCGCGTATCTGCGGAAGGAGATAGTTGAGGCCCAGGAGCGCAAGCGCCGAGGCCATTACGCCCGCCCCGGCTCCACCGAATCGGGTGGTGATGATGACCGCGATCAGCAGGAACGATACCTGCGCGGCCGGCCCCCACCGAGCCTGGATCACCCAGAGGGCGGCTACTGCGGCAACGACCGATAAAACCGCTACGGCGTAGCCGGTAACTGGTATTCGCCTCATCGGGTGTTGTGAGCCGATTTTCAGCATACCGCCAAGAGTCTACCCCGGCGCGGGCGTGTCTTGACCGACGCCGGTTGCGGGATGGAACCGTAAAGCTCAAGCCCACGCAAACCGAGGGAGGCTGGAAAAACTGTGAGGCGGCGCGAACGGCGTTTCACAGTTCGCTCGCCGCGGGTATTTGGAGCTCCGGTCTTGTGTGATCACACGCCGTTGCGATTCCGCAGGATTTGCCAATAGCCGAGCAAAGGTGATCCGGCTCGCGGATGCTGTTGCACCTTGGGGTTTCCAACCCCCGCTCGCGCCACGCAGGACGCCTCCACATGGAAACACTCAGGCTGCGCCGGATACAGGAGCCCGCTCGGGTAGAGACGCTTCTGGAAGCCTACATCTCGCGCGCCCGCATCCTGCCGGAGGGTGCCCATCAGGTGCGCGATCGGCGAGAACTGCCCAACCGCGTCCAAACAATCGTGAGTCGGGCGAAGGCACAGGGACATGCCTGGTCGGGCTGGGCGCGGGGCGCTCGCGTCTGGCTCTTCACATGCGAGATGTCTCTTCCCCTTTCACGAGAGCGAGGAACCCCGGTATTGATGCTGCACCTCTACAACGAGGATGCGGAAGTCATCGACTCCGGGGTCTGGCGGTATCAGCTGGGAAGCTGGAGTCGCTGCGCTGATTGAACACCACGCTGACTGTCCGCGCCGCCGCGCTTGCTTCCCGAACGTGCATTGCGGCGGCTTTCGGCCCCATCGGAACAAGACGTTGCGGTGGGGTCTTTTTTTTCAATCCGCCGCCGGAAAGCACCGGGATGCGCTCAGCGCCTCCTCCACGAGCTCTGACGGCGCTGCTATTGGCGCTCGCGCCCTTACTGATCTCAGCACTTGCGCACGCGGGCACGGCTCGCGCCAGAATCGGAGTCAGCGTCACGGTAGTTCGGCCAGCGACGATGCGGTCCGAATCGACTCCGTCGCAGCTGGTGATCTCGGACGCCGACATCAAACGCGGCTACCTGGTGCGACGCCACGTAACCGAGGTCTTCGTTGAGAGCAACAGTGCGGTGGCATTCGCGATCGACGTATCTCCCGCGACTCGACTCTTCTCGCAAGTTCAGATCAGCACCTCGGGCGGCAAAAAGGCCACATTCGGTGCGGATGGCGGGCGGTTAGCCGGATGGTTGGGCGGCCAATCGCCCCACCTCCTGGCTCTCGACTTTCTGCTCAAATTATCGCCCGGCATCGAACCGGGCCACTATCCCTGGCCGCTAAGCGTCGAAGCGCGGCTCGAGTACTGAGGTTCTGGCTCCAAAGCCGCCGTGTTGCGGCTCCCTCGCGCCTGAAGACGTCGTGCAAACGAAATGTCGCACCCCCTCTCGAGGGGCAGACACTTCGTCAATCCCGGCGAGCGCACCGCTAACGCAGCAAATGGATGCAAGTGACGCCGGGCGAATGCAATCCGCCCGAAATGCAACGCAGGAAAATGCCCACCGTAGGCAGAGGAACGGGGCGTACGGTAATGCGAACAGAGAGTGTGCACTCCCCTGATGCCGACCATGATGGGTCGCCCGAGTGCCAGCACGACACACACCAGGCGGGCGATCAGCGACTATGCCGCAGTCGCGGCAACGAAGCAGCGCAAATACGCGTCATGCTGGCGGATGACCATACGCTGGTCCGGGCTGGCATTCGTGAGATGCTGCGGAGAGTGCCTGGGATCAACGTCGTCGGCGAGGCGCCCGATGGTCGTGAGGCGCTTCGGCTGATCGCCGCCAGGCACCCCGACGTCATCGTCCTGGACATGATGATGCCCAACCTGAATGGGCTGGACGCCACCGCGCGGATCGCGCGTGCCTTTCCGAGCACACGCGTCGTGCTTCTGTCGATGAGACCAGATGAAACTTCGGTCCTCCGCGCACTGCGCGCCGGGGCCCTCGGCTACGTGGTCAAGACCGACAATCCCGCGGAGCTGGAGCTGGCCATACGGGCCGCGGCGCGCGGCGAGAGGTTCCTCAGCTCGGCGGTCGCCGGATACGCAGCCGTTGGCCTTAAACGCCTCAATCGGGAGCGAACCTCGCTCGAGCGGCTGACGCCTCGCCAACGCGAAGTGCTGCAGCTGGTCGCCGAAGGTCACACCACCAAGGAGATCGCGAAGCAGCTTGGAATCAGCGTCAAGACTGCCGAGGAGTATCGGGGTGAGCTCATGAGCGCGCTCGACATCCACGACATCGCAAGTCTCACCCGCTACGCCATCCGCGAAGGCCTGGTGTCTCTCGACAGGTGACGACCTCATGCGGCACTTGGACACCCTTGCTGCCAGCGGAACGGGTTTGCGCAACCGCGACCTTGACCAGTGCAGGGCGCGCCCGTTTGCTTGCAACTAATTGCCAGCATTGCCAGTCCCACTATTGAAACCCCCGTAGGAGCACCTTACGTTACCTGGTGACCAGGTGCGCGAAGGCTGATCGGAGGCCATTCGAGAGTGCTCATCGAGCGGGAAAACCAACATCTTGAGCGAGTCCAAGCAGCCGTTGAAGGCAACGGCACTGGCGCGGAGGGCTCGATATCCGCGTCATGGAAGCGGTCGGCGATCGATTTTGGAGTTGATCCAGCCTCGAACGATTCGCCCAGGATCCTGACCACCACAGAATTGAAGGACCACCGGGAGAAAGCGACAGGATTAATCCTCACTGCCCGAGAGGAACTCGATCAGCTCTTTCGCATATCCTGGCCGGCGGGGTACGTCGTCCTGTTGAGTAATGAGCGTGGCGTCGTGGTCGACCATCGCGTCGAAGAAGCACCGTCGTCGCGTTTTGCCAATTGGGGCAATTTGATCGGTGGTGTCTGGTCCGAAGAGACGGAAGGAACAAACGGAACCGGAACATGCGTGGTGGAACGCCGCCCGGTTACGATTCATCAGTCTCAGCATTTTCGTGCAAGGCACATCGCCAGTAGCTGCTCGGCTGCACCAATCTTTGGTGTCCACGATGAACTAGTTGGCGTATTGGACATCTCGTCCACCGATCCCACGTTATCAGAGCACGCGCACAACCTGGCGGGCGCACTCGTAATCGAGTCGGCGCGCTCCATTGAAGAACGCAACTTTCGGGAGCGGTTTCGCCGATACTGGATTGTCGCAATTGCATTTCCTCCGGCCCCCGTTCGCACCGCGCTGATCGCCGTTGACAAGGATCAGCAGATTGTCGGCGTGGACCACGATGCGCGCGCCGCGTTCGCGCGAACCAGCCCTCGCGTGGACACCGGGGCAGGACTTTGGACGTTATTTGAACGTGATGACCGGATCTTTCGCTCGCAGGGCGGCGATGGCGATTTCGGCGCTCAATTGACGCTCATTGGTGGCGCCGGGACATTACCGGCACTTATTACGCCGCCCGAGTCATCTGCGGCGATTTGGCGCAACGCAGAGTGCGCATGGCTACACTGCCGGCCACGCAGAAGCCTTTTGTCGAGCGAGCCGCACACCGTGGCGCCTCCTCAATGGAAGGGCGGGTTGACGCCGCGGGTGTTGCGTCGGGTGCAGGAGTATGTCGACTCGCATCTCAGTGAAGATCTTGAATTAGAGCAGCTCGCACTGACCGCCGGCTTGTCGTTGCACCATTTCGCTCGCGCTTTCAAGACGTCTCTGGGTGTCCCACCGCACCAATTTGTGTTGCAGCGACGCCTGAGCCTGGCTCGCGATTTACTGACCAGCACGGATCGCCCGATCGGCGATATCGCGACTGCGGCGGGGTTTTCAGACCAGAGTCATCTTGCACGGACTTTTCGCAAGTCCTTTGCCGTTTCCCCAATCGCATTTCGACGATCCCGCCGCTAGCGAATAGCGCTAATTCACCGAACCCGAGCCTCCGCGAGCACATGAACACCTGATCGTCGGCGAGCCTCTCGACGCCAGGACCGAGGCGGCCGCTCGGGCAGGCGGCTGCCAGCCTGGCGTTGCGCGGGCGACTAAGTGTGCTGGAGAACCGACGCGCCAGCTCTTCGCAGCCTAGCTTCGTTACATCGGCGTGACGGTTTGCCGCGTCGACGCACTTCGGACGGCGCGCGCCTGCTGACAGGCTCCAGCCGGCCGCGGCTGTCGACTGGAGCAGACCCCCGCTCGCTGAACCAACTGGGTATCTCAATATGGACGCCACCACATCTCGCAAAATCTTCGTTGCCAGCGGCATGACCGTTGTCGTCGGCATCGGACTCATACTATTCGCGCTACACGTGCGCTCCTCCGGGTCCCCGGTCGCGCAGACCCCACCCCTGCCCGCCCCGGTTGCTCAGACACCCGCCGGCGCCGCGGCCCCGGCTGCAGAGATTCCGGCTGCTCCCCCCGCGGTCGCGCAGGTCCCGGACGCCCCTGCCGCAGTCGCTCCCGGTGACAGCGTCAGCGCCAAAAGCGCGGACGCAACTGCGTCTGCCATCGAACCCAGGCGCGCTCGTACCCAGCGCGTGGCGAAAGCGAGCACCAGCGCTGTTGCCGCCAGCGACGCCACCACGCCCGCTGGGTCTGCGACCAACACAAGCGAAAAACCTGAAGCCGAGACTGTCGCCAGCAGCGAGTTAACGACGCCGCCGGCCACCGGCGGCTCGCCTGCCGATGAGCAAAAAGTGGCAACGAGCGCGGAGTTCGCCGCTTCGGACAGCCAGATCACCACCGACGTGAAATTCGAGATTGCCGGCGACAGTCTCAGCAAGCAGGTCAACATCGAAGTGACCACAACTCACGGGGTCGTCGCGCTGACCGGCAACCTCGCCAGCCAGGACGCCATCGACCACTTCAAGGAAATCGCCGGAAAGGTCCGGGGCGTGAAGAGCGTAGACACTTCCGCGCTGGTTCTCGCGAGTCTCTAGCGGCGGTCGTCTGCAAGGGGACGCCGGACCATGCCACTGAACACTCTAACCAACTCGTCATTGGTCATGGCTGCACCTGCGTTCCTGTACCCGGAGTCTCGGTTTCGACGGTGAAGCACACAAATACGGCGCTCAGTGACATCGCGAAATGCAGTGCAGCGCGACCACCAGGTTCCGAGGTCATACGCTCGCGGCCCGCGCACGCCGGCCACGATGCCCCGAAGAGTGCGTGCTTGGCGCGCCCCATGGCTGGCTGCGGGATTGAATGTCCCCTGACAATCGTCGGGGGCGTGACGCGTAAGTGCGACGCATCAGGCGCTGAACGTGAGCCATGGAACGGCCGAGTCAGAATGTCGCACGCGCTCCCGGCTTGGAACTCGAACGCAGGCGTGGCATTGGCTCTCGTGCCGGACATCCGCCGTCGAGCTCATCTCTGACCGGAGACTCATCGACACTGACTCGCAGAGAGGCAGCCCGGTACGTGCCGAATACGTATGCACACGGTTGCAAGAACGGCGAATCGCGTCGCATTCTGCGCCGGCAGACGGCGCACTGCCCGGCGATCGGACGTAACACACTTGTGGTCGATGCCACGAAGACCAGCCGTAACCGACGCGCGGCACACACGGAGGTATCAAACTATGAATCGTGAACACGCCTATCAAAGCGGCCGGCGGCAACGCCCATCCACCCTGCTTGTGTACACCCTGTTCGCCGCAGCGATGCTGTGCGGCTGGAGTCATGCCCATGCCTGCTCCAGCGACAACAATGTGGAATGGAACTACCTGTTCTCGGACCAAGGCCCGATGTACGACAACAATCCGGAGCCCACTGCGACGACTTCCGTAACCGTAACCCTGCGCACCTGCAAGGGAGACATCACGAGCGCCAACGTCAAGTACTACGACACGGCGGACAGCGCTTTCCACTGGGTGTCAATGGTCTGGGTGTCCAACGATCCTACGGCCACGTTCGATTACTGGCAGGGCACCATCCCAGCCAGCAGCTCCGAAAAGTACTACCGCTTTCAGATCAATGACGGCACGGCCACCGCCTGGCTCAACGCCGCCGGCATCACATCGAGCGAGCCCTCGTCGGGCGACTTTTTCGTCATCCCGGGCTTCAAGACGCCGGACTGGATGAAGAACGGGGTGGTGTACCAGATCTTCCCCGACCGCTTCTACGATGGAGACACGTCCAACGATGTCACCAACGCACAGTTTACTTACGGCGGCTGCGCGACTGAGCAGCACGCTTGGGGTACGAGCGTCCTGTCCAACGCTGACCCTACCAACTGCAACAGCGAGGTGTTCTTCGGCGGTGACCTGGCGGGTATCGATCAGAACCTTGGGTATATCAAGCAGACGTTGGGCGCGGATATCATTTACCTCAATCCGATCTTCAACTCGCCCACCGTCCACAAGTACGACACGCAAAACTATTACGAGATCGATCCCGCCTTCGGCACCAGCTCGACCCTTGAAACGCTGATCTCCGACATTCACAGCAGCAGCAATGGTCCGCAGGGCTACATCATCCTCGACGGCGTGTTCAACCACAGTGGCGACAGCAACTGCTGGTTCCAAAAGCAGCTCTACAACAGCATCACCTGTTCCTACCAAGGCGCCTACCAGTCGCAGTCGAGCTCCTATTACGGGTATTACACCTTCCAGACGTGGCCCAACTCGTACTCCGACTTCTTTGGCTTCGGCGGCATGCCAAAGCTCGATTACGGCGCGAGCGGTTCTGCGGTGCGCAACCAGATCTACGGCACTTCCTCATCGGTCGTGAAGACGTATCTCTCGTCCCCCTACAATATCGACGGCTGGCGTCTTGACTTTCCGCAGGCGCTCGATTCGGGCGGCAATGCTGGCAGCGATACCACAAACCACCAGATCACCCAGGAGCTGCGCTCTGCGGTCAAATCCGTCAACTCCAATGCCGAGATCCTCGGCGAGTACTGGGGTGACCCCTCACCCTGGCTGGACGACGGCGCGGAGTGGGATAGCGCCATGAACTACAACGGCTTCACCCAGCCGGTCTCGGAATGGATCTGCGGCGTGGACTATCACGGCAACAGCGCATCGATAAACGAGAGCTCGCTCGATAGCTGGTTGCTTGGCACTCGTGCGGACATCCCGGTCAACGCCCAGGAAACCGCGACCAATGAGCTCGGTTCGCAC
>Ga0210394_10000420_pt1 | contig 92260 bp, 43 predicted proteins | sample IncBWC12MmetaG_FD_160121 | JGI IMG/M metagenome (GOLD analysis project Ga0210394, IMG submission 160121) | Forest soil microbial communities from Barre Woods Harvard Forest LTER site, Petersham, Massachusetts, United States - Inc-BW-C-12-M | ecosystem: Environmental > Terrestrial > Soil >...
ACTTATTAGGTCTCTCCCAGGCAGTCAGTTTGTGACTTCAATCACCGTTTGGAAGACACGAATCGATTTGCGACCCATGTCGATTCGGAAGGAGACTTCACCTTAAGACTCCACAGGCTCCAATGACGAGTGGCCGGATCGGGAAAGCCGGCTCCCTCGGTAGCGGTGAACAGGCTGGTGATGATTGCGTGGCAAGACAATACAGCCCCAAATATACCAGCCAGAATCGAAAGGCAATCCGGAGGGCCAGGTTCCACCTCGGAATGTTGGGCTAGGGCTGGATCGGTTCGGTCTTCGGTTCGGTCTTCAGTTCGGACTTTTGTCTGCAGCGCATACCAACAAACGCCGAATTTGAATAGATCCACGCCTGCACCTAACTAGCAGACGACAGCAGTGTAGCGTGACTGCTAACAAGAGGTCCTAATGTCGGTTAAAATATTGGATAGTTGTACCTGCAAGGTACGAAGGGCCAGATCTAGGCAGGCTGCCGCCATAATGCCCGGCATTAGCCGTTATTGCTTGTCACAATTATTAGTGGAGAAAACAATTTCCACATGTACCACCTACTATCTTCCAGCTCCTGCCACTGACCGGAGCCTCGGGTATTCTCCCTAAGAGCCACGTTGGAAATTGTCGCTTGTCAAAAGAAGATGTGGAATGGCCAAACAGGCGAGGCAAAACCTAAACCAAAAGTAGGGGAGGTAGCACGGGAATATTAGAGCTATCGTCGATATTGGGAAAAAAGTTAAAGAGATTAAGAAGACTATCGATATCATGGCGATCGCAGGGACGGATTTGTTCGGTATGACTTGCGCGGCAATTCAGGAACTGGATGCAAGATTTCTATTGAAGGTCAACGTCCACGTCCGCGTGCTACTGCTAGATCCAAGATCTTATTATGCGGTCGAACGATGTCTTCTTGAGGAGAAAGCTCAGATCAGCGAGCTTAAGTCGGAGGAGTTCAAGTACCGGACAAGAAATTGTGTAAAGATATTCTGCTGTCGTTGAGTCAATTGGAGCGAATTCTGCAAGCGTTAAAGGAATCGCCGCAAAGCGAGTTTAAAACTGGAAGTACGGACCTACAACGAAGCTCCGCAATTTATGAGCGTATGACTTGATGATGATGTATTTGTAGAGCCGTATCATAAGGGGACTACCCAGCATCAGGACCGCAGTGTGCTTGCCAGTTAACCTGGGAAAATTGTCCCGGTACTTCGCACGACATCGAATAGCAATTTGGGTCAAGTGCTGGACTTGCAATTTACGCTCTTGTGGAACAATTCCAAGCTTCGATCATTTCGTCCGGGCTGCACCGGCATGTTGGAAGTGGAACTAGGAAAGAAGAACTGGGTAAAGGATTTTCAAGATCAACGGCAAGAATCGGAAAAGGCTCTGGAGATCATCACAAAGAGCGGTCTGTTGATGTTTGGAAAGCCCCCACAAGCGGCGGATGAGGAACCCCCGTTAATGCGCCGAGGATAGGCCCTTTGGAGCCCATTCCCCTTTCGTTCTTTCGTTCTCGAGTAGTTCATTTTCTCCAGTCCTTTGTGGACGAAATATTGCGAATACGGGCATGTTTCGCGTATTTCGGGGTGAGGAGCGGCGGAATTACTCCGCAGTTAAGCCTGCTTGGCGGAGAGAAAATAGATTCAGACTTCGCTGAATCCTCGGCTTCCGATCGCCCTGCATTCGCCTACTGCCCTTTTGAAACCGGACTGCACAGGTGCCCTCCGGAGAAAAGGCGGGACGGTCAGCCCGCACACCTCACGCAAGGGTGAGCGCAACGCGCGCTTCCGGCGCCAGAGATGGATGACAGCAGGTAAAAATCAGCCGCAGCCGATCGTCTTCAAGACGATTACCCTCAGAGCTGTCCTCTTGATTGGACCTTTCCGCCGAACTCCATTGCGCTTCGAGATGTCGCGCGAGTTCGTCTTGCGACGCATCAAATCGTGCCCGTCGACGCAGAGTATCGATGGCTTTGAACCGGGCCGTCGAAATCAACCATGGTCGCGGGTTGCCGGGTACTCCACTGCTCGGCCACAGGCTCAGCGCAGCCGCAAAGGCTTCGTGCATCGCCTCCTCGGCAAGATCAAAATCACCAAGCAATCGGATCAGCGTTGCCAGGATTCTTCCCGACTCCTCGCGATAAAGGGAGTCGAGCAATTCGCGTATCTGCTCGATGGAACGCTCGGACATGACACGCTCGGACATGACGACGACCTTAGCAAACCAGCTACCCCAAATCAATTTGGCAAACGGCGGGTCGATGATCAATGCAAAGTGCCCAGGTCGTGACTCAAATCTGGACAACAGAACGCTTCATCGCTGACTCAAAATCGGTTGACTCAAAATCGCCAATGCACTCATTTGAGCTTCGTACAAGCTCAACATTACCGCCTTGCCATCGAGTCATGAGGCAATCCGGAAGTTGCGTTTCACGTTTTCACAGACGGACTCCGACGACGTTGTCCAGAAGTTGGCACCAACAAATCTGACAAACTAAAGTTGTCTCCGATTATTAACCAAGAGCGGAAGTCAGGAAGCATGAACAAGAATCTCTGAAAATACCTGCGAACCCAATCAGGCCGCCTGGGGACCTCGCAACGTGACCCTTTGTGCCACAGAATCGCCTGGCGTTCGCAGAATCTCGAAGCGCCTGCCGTGGACTCATGATTACGACTCTTGCAGCCCCTACAAAGCAACACATGAAGACTCGTTGATGGCGGGATCTATTGCGGAAAGCAACAGAGTATTCGACATCTTCAAACACGGTGCGGCTGTCACATGCTCTTTCTATGCGATATTGCCAAGCACCTTATGATGACGTCCAGCCACAGGTCTGACCAATCTCCAAATCGACTGCGTGACACGCGGTTGCAGCGGCTCTCGTAGCCTGTCCAGCCACGGACATGCATGTCCATGCATGAACATGCCGCGACAGGCACACGACCTAACATGACGGTGAGAAACGGTATTTGGCGCTCTATTCTCAGAAATCTGCTTCAGTCATGAGGAGATCGTGTCCACTGATTGACCGCAAAACGTCATTAACACCGGGGCAGATGGATTGGCAGAGTTATTGCTAATAGCAGAGCTGTACGACGCCAAAAATTGAATATCGAACTATAGCGGCACTGACATAGTCAAAGTTGCATTTTTTCTTTGAGAAGTCGCTGGCTAAGGGATGCCGCCAGCCCGCTCTGGAGAAGATATTCATTGATACAGCCGCAAATCTTTTGGTGCTGGCTTGGTACGCACGCCCAGCGGGGTTAATGGTCCGAACATCCGGCTTTAAAGAACTGGTAGCACATTGCAGTCAATTTGAACGGGGTCCAGGAATGGGACTCAAGTGGCGGCAGCCCGCGGGAAACGGAAGCCGAAGATGCCGCAGCAAAAGAAAGTAGATGGATGCTGGATCAACAAATCTTGATGCACGCCATTCAGCCTGACAGCAATCCTCAAAACACAAATTCTCCGTGAGAGATTCGGACCAGAAGAAGCAAGGCAAGGTCGCTTGGCTTGCAGGCCTCAGCATGAATAGTAGGGGCTGTTTGCCGAGATTCAGCGCGGTGGTATGAGATTGGTCAACGTGTTTCATGGCTGAACGGGAAGCAGTTATGTTTAGGAATTCAGTGTGTCTGGGCGCCGCAGTGCTAGTCTTCTCCACATTCCTGCCGGCTTCCATTGGTGACGGCGAATGGCTGACCAGGGTTCCTGAAAAATATCGTGTCCAGAGGAACCCGTACAAGAAAAATAGCGATGCCGTGGTGGCAGGCAGCAAACTCTTCCGGCAACATTGTGCGGAATGCCACGGAACGCGAGGACAGGGGCGGGACCCTAGACTTAACCTGCTGTACTCCGGCCGCATCAAGAAAGCCACGCCCGGCCAACTGGAATGGCTGCTGACCAATGGCAGCAAAAAGAATGGAATGCCATCATGGTCCGGGCTGCCGGAAAGCGAACGGTGGCAGATTGTCAGCTTCCTGAAAACCCTGGAATGAGCCCCGCGCCATTCAGTCTGTAACGCTGCGCAGTTCAACAACCATCCTTTGAAATTCCGGAGATAGTCAGGCGATATGCCCTCTGTAATTCCTTTTGCGGTTAAACCGCCGGTTGCCTACCTCGACAAAGTAAGCGCACTCGAGCCGGTCAAGGCTTATAAGAAATCGACGTTTGAGATGCTGAAACCGCAACCTGGGGAGTGCTTGCTGGATGTCGGTTGTGGGACCGGGGACGACGTCCTAGCCTTAGCGCGGATGGTTCCCCGAGCGGGCAGAGTAGTAGGGATTGATCGCGATCTGAATATGATCGCAGAGGCTTGGCGCCGTGCCGCCGAAGAATCCCTGCCTGTTGAATTCAAAGTGGGCGATGTGCACAAACTGGAATTTCCCGACGGTTCGTTCAGCGCGTGCAGAAGCGACCGGGTCTTCCAGCACCTTGAGTCACCCGAGCAAGCGCTCGCGGAGATTGTTCGGACGCTGAAGCCAGGCGGAAGAGTCGTGATCAGCGACCCCGACTGGGCAACGCTGGTGGTTGACGCGGCCGCCCCCAAAACAACTCGAAAGATCGTTCAGTTTATCTGTGAGGTGCAGATAAGGAACAGCGATATGGGACGACGATTGCGTTCCCTATTCCGTTTGACCGGCCTCAAAGATATCCGAGTGTCGGCGGGCACGATCATGATAATTGACTTGAGGCTGGCGAATCAGGTCTGGAGTCTCGAGAAAAACGCCGCAGACGCGCGCGCCGCAAGCGTGATCTCAGAATCGGAGTGCAACGACTGGCTCCATGCCATCTCGGCGGCCGCGGAAAACGATAATTTTCTGGGCGCCTGCACGGGATTCATGGCATGCGGGGTCAAGAAAGAGTAAGCGATGTTGGGTAGAAGGCAATCGAAAGGAGAACACAATGAGTTGGGAAGAAAAAGAAGACGATAGAACATATTGTGTTGTGCAGAACGACGAAGAGCAATACTCCATATGGCTGGCTGACCTTAGCATTCCCAATGGCTGGCGAGTCGCCGGAAGGCAAGGAACCAAGGCGGAATGCCTCGCCCAGATTGAGGAGATCTGGACCGACATGAGGCCACTGAGTCTGAGAAAGATGATGGATGAGGCATCTGCGAACTCGTCAACTGAAAATGCACTTTAAAGCCGAGGCCGTGTGCGGGGTCCGGGGTTACCGCACGGGCTTGGTTGGCATAAGGAACCGGGAAGTTTGTACAGCTAACCGGAGCTCGGGCGTTATCGTTTCTCAAACCGAAACAGAGAGGCAGAGCGCTCAGATCGTGCAGGTGAGAATTCATGAATCGCTGGATCATTCAAGGGAATGTCAATCTTGACGCGAGAATGAGGCTGTTTTGCGCGCCGTACGCAGGAGCCGGAGCATCGATCTTCCATTCCTGGCGGAATGGGCTCCTGCGTGAGGTGGAGATATGCGCGATCCAGTTGCCCGGCAGAGAAAACCGGATCGCCGACAACCCATTTTTCCGCATGAGGCCATTGGTGGAGGAGTTGGCTGACGCAATTACGCCATGGCTGGATATGCCATTCGCGTTCTTTGGCCACAGCAACGGCGCGCTCATCTGTTTTGAACTGGCCAGGCTCCTGCGACGAAGGAATCAGCAACCGCCTTTCGCGCTCATTGTATCCGGTCACAACGCTCCCGATCTTCCCCTCGTCGGCGCGCCCATCGCCCACTTGCCGGACCCAGAGTTTCTGGACAAACTCAAGCGCTTGAATGGAATGCCGCGTGAAATAGAGTCAAACCCTGAAATCATGGAACTTTTGATTCCCACACTGCGGGCAGACATCAGCATCTCAGAGACTTATCGATATGCTCCCGAAGAGGCGCTGGACTGTCCGATTTTGGCGGTCTATGGCGTGAGCGATCCTGAGACGGACTATGAGGCAATCGTGGCCTGGCAAAGGCAGACCAGAAAAGAATTTAGTGCGCACGCGATGCCTGGCGACCACTTCTTCCTCAATACTTGCCGGCTCGACCTGCTCAGATATATTTCCAATTACCTGAACAATTCACTGAATTTTTTTCACTACCCTGAACGGAGAGCAACTCCGCCAGCGGCGCGCCACCTTTCGAGCAGTGTGTCGTCTTAAGTCGTTCCGCTTTTATTTCGACGGGAAAATTCTCCATTAAAAAAAGACAATGAGTGATCTGGCTCAAAGATTCCGGTCTCTTTCAAGGGAGCAAAGAGCGCTTCTACAGCTCAAGGTTCCCCAGCAAGAGGTAAGCAAGCAACTCCTGACCCTTACCAGGACGCACAGGAACGAAGGGGAGTGGCTCCCTTTGTCTTTCGCACAAGAGCGGCTGTGGTTTCTGCACCAGATGTCGCCTGAAGACTTCTCGTATAACACCTATCTGGCGGTCCTCATCCAAGGGGATGTTGATCTCGGCTGCCTTCAGCATAGTTTTGACGAAATTGCGAATCGGCATGAAGTCTTTCGCACCTGCTTCGCGCTGAGAGACGGTCAGCCCCGGCAAATCATCCAGCCTTCAGTGACCGTGCCATTTCATGTCATCGACCTAGATGGGACTCCCGAGGCGGAAAGAGAACGGATTGCCAGAGGAATGGCTATCGAAGAGGCGAGGCGGCCGTTCCAGTTGGAAGAAGCCCCGGTAATCCGGGTTACCGTCTATCGCCTGAGACCCGATGAACACCTGATGATTGCCGTTATCCACCATATTGCGTCCGATCGGTGGTCGATGGGCGTTTTGATGCGGGAAGTGGCTGCGCACTATGAAGGGTTCAGGAAGGGGGCAAGCACGGTTCTTCCTGCGTTGCCGATTCAGTATACCGACTACGCCATATGGCAGAGACAACTGGCGGAAGAAGGGCTGCTCGAAGAACAACTGGAGTTCTGGAAAGAGCAGATTGGAGGACAGATCGACTCGCTTCACCTGCCCCAGGAACGCACGGGGGGCGTGATCGACCGGACCAGAGGTGAGCGCTGCTGTCTTCCAATATCTCCCGAACTTACGCAGGCTCTGGCGGATCTGAGTCAAAAGATGGGCGCTACGTTATTCATGACCCTTCTGGCCGCATTTGAGGCGATGCTCTACCGTTATAGCTCTCAAGAGAGCATCGTTATCGGATGCCCCATCGCCGTGCGTCCTCACTCTGCTACCCACCATTTAATTGGCTGCTTTCTGAACACGCTGGCCTTCAAGAGTGACGTGAAGAACAATCCGACCTTTCTGGAGCTGCTGAGCAGAGTCCGAATGAGAGCATTGCGGGCTTATAGCCACCAAGATGTCCCCTTTGAACAGATCGTCGCCCATTTGCATCCTGAACGCAGTTTGAGCCGAACTCCATTGTTTCAGGTCATGTTCACCCTCAACGATCTGCATGATCCTTCGCAGGGCAGGAACATGCTTGATATAACGCTCCAGTCCAGCAACCTGAGAATGAAGCCGGTGGAACTGGAGATCAGCGCCATCCAGTGCGACCTAGCTCTGCACATTGAGCGCCTCAGGAACGGCGCCAACGCCAGGATTGAATTCGATGCTGCCCTGTTTGACATGAACACGATTCAGCAAATGCTGAACAATTGGCAGAACATGCTGCAAGGAATTGTTGGCGATCCCTCACTGCGAATCAGCGATCTCCCGCTAATGTCTGAGTCACAGACGAGAGAGTTGCTGGAGTGGGGAAGGGGGAGTAAGACTCAGGCACATGAATTCTCCGTGGTTCACGCGATGGTGCAAGCAAGAAGTACGGAGACTCCCAAAGCCATCGCCGTCAGCGACGAAAAAGGAGAGCTGACCTATGGTGAGCTTGACCGCCGAGCAAACCGGCTCGCGCGGTGCTTGCGGAGCATGAAGGTAGGGTCGGAGGTGATCATAGGAGTTTGCCTGGAGCCATCTGTGGATTTAGTGGTAGCGCTCCTGGCGATACTCAAGACCGGTGGAGCATATCTCCCCCTCGATCCCGGGTATCCACGCGAACGCCTTGCCTTCATGCTTCGGGATTCCCGTGCCGCATTGCTGATTACCCGGCAGTCCCTGCATTTGGATTTCCCGGGCGTTCCCGCGCTTCAGTTGGATCAAGATGCCGCTCGAATTTCTGCCGAGCCGGATACTCCGGTCGATTCTGTGGTCGACCAGGAGAACCTCGCCTATGTCATCTATACATCAGGATCGACAGGGCAGCCGAAAGGAGTTGGTGTTGCGCATCGTGGGTTGATGAACCTGGTCAACTGGCATGTAGAAACATATAAGGTCACTGGCAAAGACCGGGCTAGTCAGATCGCCAAGCTGGCGTTCGACGCTTCCGTCTGGGAATTGTGGCCGTACTTGGCAGCGGGAGCCAGCGTTCATTTTCCACCCGCCGGAACTTTAGATTCCCATGAGCATTTGGTGGCGTGGCTGGTGAGGAAGGAAATTACTCTTAGTTTCCTGCCGACTCCGCTGGCGGAAGCCGTGTTGCACCAGCCCTGGCCGGAACAAGGTGGAAAATTGCGCGCCCTGCTGACGGGTGGGGACAAGCTGCACTGCGGCAACCAGAACCGGATGACATTCACTCTGTATAACCACTACGGCCCAACGGAAAATTCAGTGGTGGCAACCTGGACGGAAATCGGTGCTGACAGTGAACGGAATGGCGGCGCTCCTCCGATCGGCAAACCTCTTCCTAACACTCGTGCGTATGTGCTGGATGAGCACATGAAGATGGTTCCGGCTGGGGTATCTGGAGAACTGTGTATCGGAGGTGAGAGCCTGGCGCGCGGCTACCTGCATCGACCCAGCCTCAGCGCAGAGAAATTAGTGCCTGACCCATTCAGCGCGATGCCCGGCGAGCGCATCTACAGGACCGGTGACATGGTTCGACACCGGCGCGACGGGCAACTTGAGTTCATCGGCAGAATGGACCAGCAGGTCAAGATTCGCGGCCAGCGAATCGAACTGGGCGAAGTGGAATCGGTCCTCTTGCAGTATCCAGGCGTGCTCCAGGCAGCGGTCGTGGTGTCCCAGCAGCCTCCGTCGCAGCACTTGGCAGCATATGTCAGCGGACAGAATGGAAACAAGTTTACATCGAGGGAGTTGAGAGAGTTTCTTGCACAACAGCTTCCTCAATACATGTTGCCCAGCATATTCACTTTCCTGACTGAACTCCCGCTCACACCCAATGGCAAGATTGATAAGCGCGCCCTGCCGAGTGTCAACGTTCCTGATCTCAGCAGTGGGTACACAGCGCCGCGAAACCTGTCCGAGGAACTCCTCAGCGAGATATGGGCGGCCTTGTTGAAGATCGATCGAGTGGGAACGTCCGAAAGTTTTTTTGAACTGGGAGGACATTCCCTCCTTGCGACACAACTCATGTCTCGAGTGCAAACGGTGTTCGGAGTACAGATTCCTCTTCGCCGGTTCTTTGATAAGCCCACGGTCGCAGGCCTCGCAGAAGAAATCGATCGCGAGATTCGCAATCACCAATCAGTAAAGGAGAAGATTATTTCCAGAAGGGAAGGCCGAGGGTCCATCCCCCTTTCCTTCGCGCAGCAGCGGTTGTGGTTCCTGAACCAGATGGAGCCCGGATCCGCCGCTTATAACATACCCGTGCAGATCCGGCTCAGGGGAAAACTGAATGTCGAAGCATTGCGGCGGAGTCTGAATCAGATTGTCAGTCGGCATGAAGTATTGCGGACTCACTTTGACACAACCCTCGATCAGCCATGCCAGGTTGTGGCAAGCGATTTAAACATGGATCTGCCATTGCTGGATTTGCGGAACCCGAGCAAGAAAGACAAAGCAAACGAATTGCGTAGGCTGAAAGAGCAGGAAGGCCGAACTCCTTTTGATCTGAAGCGTGGGCCGGTATTTCGAGCGAGGCTCGTACAGGTTGAGGATCTGGAGTACTTGCTTCTGTTCACCATGCATCATATTGCCAGCGATGGCTGGTCGTTTGGCATTCTGATGCGGGAGCTGAAGAGCTTATATACCAGTTATTCAGAAGGTCGGGAATCTCAGCTTGAGGAGTTGCCGATTCAGTATGCGGACTACTCTCTCTGGCAAAGGGAATGGCTGAGTGGAGAAGTAGTAGACAAACAGCTGAATTACTGGCGGAAGCAGCTTGCGGTGGTTCCTTTGGATCTCCCCACCGATTTTCCTCGGCCACCTGTACAGAGGCTTGAGGGATCTCACTACAGATTCAGGCTGGCGGCGGACCTGACCCTGAAGCTGAAGGCGCTTGGACGCCGCCAGGGTTCGACGCTATTCATGGTACTGCTTGGCACATTTCATATCTTACTTTCTCGCTATACCGGGCAAGAGGACACGGCCGTAGGCACGCCCATCGCGAACCGGACCCGTCAGGAATTCGAGAATCTTATCGGGTTCTTTGTGAATACTCTTGTGCTTCGGGTTCAAATTGAGCCCAACGACACCTTCCTCGAAGTGCTGGATAAAGTACGGGAAGTCACCTTGGGGGCTTACGCATATCAAGACGTCCCATTTGAAAAGCTCGTGGAGATGCTTGAGCCCGAGCGCGATCTCAGCCGTTCGCCACTGTTCCAGGTCATGATGGCGCTGCAGAACATGCCGCGCGTCGATGCGGAAATGCCGGATCTGCATTTGAGCATGTCGAACATAGAAACGAATACTTCGAAATTCGATTTGAGTTTCTTTGTCTCTGAGGAGGGCGAGGGTTTGGACGTATGGGTTGAGTACGCCCGCCATCTCTTCAGGCCAAGCACGATTGCCAGGCTCTGTCATAACTGGGAGGAGCTGTTGCAATGTGCCGTCGATGATCCAAAGAAGAGAGCATGGGAACTGACATTGCTCGGTCCACTGGAACAAACACTTCTGGAAAGCTCCAACTGCACCGAAAATAAATGCCCTTCGAGCCCTTGTGTGCAGGAGCTAGTCGAGAAGCAGGCCGCTCTCACACCGCAGGCGGTTGCTGTGATCTACGGGGAGCAGCAGTTTACTTATGAGGAACTGAATGTTCGGGCCAACAAGATAGCGCACTATCTGCGAGGTCTGGGTGTGGCCGCAGATTCGCTGGTGGGCATCTGCATGGACCGGAGCCTGGATCTGGTCACGGGTATTCTCGCAGTATTGAAGGCAGGAGCTGCCTATGTGCCTCTCGATCCTGGGTATCCTGAGGATCGTTTGCGGTTCATGTTGAAAGATGCCGGCGCCAAAGTGATCCTCACACACCAGCTTTTGCTGGGATCTATTCCGACAGGGGATTTCCAGTCCGTCTGTTTAGACAGAGACTGGGCCAGGATTGACTGTCAAAGTAAAGACAATCCCGTGCTCTTAACTTGCCAGGACAATTTGGCCTACGTGATGTATACATCAGGTTCAACGGGGCAGCCCAAGGGTGTAATGATGTGCCACGGCGCGCTTTCCAATCTGCTGCAATGGCAAGCACGCCATGGCGGCAGGGCGGGACGGACACTTCAATTCTCACCCCCCAGTTTTGATGTGTCTTTCCAGGAAATTTTTTCTACGTGGATGGCGGGCAAAACCTTGGTTCTGCTTTCAGAAGAACAAAGACGCAATCCAGAATCCCTGTGTGCCATCATTTCTTCACACGAAGTGGAGAGAATCTTCGTGCCCTTTGTAGTCCTTCATCTGCTCGCGGAAGCCACAATCGGGCAGAGAACCGCACCCACCTGTTTGAAAGATGTCATCACTGCGGGAGAGCGTTTGCAAATCACGGCCCCGATTGCTGAACTCTTCAAAACGCTGCCGGCGGTTACCTTGCATAACCACTACGGACCGACGGAGGCTCACGTAGTTACAGCCTTCCAGTTGCCTGAAGGCAGGGAAGGGTGGACCACCTACCCTCCAATCGGCAAGCCGATTTCGAACACGCAAATTCACGTGTTCGATCAATTCATGCAGCCGCAACCTGTCGGCGTAGTGGGTGAGATCTATATAGGAGGCGAGGCAATCGGCCGCGGATATTTGAACCGGCCCCGCCTTACGGCCGAACGATTTGTCCCTGATCGCTACGGAAAACCCGGGGCGCGTCTTTATCGCACTGGCGACTTAGGTCGCTATCTTGAAGATGGAAACTTAGAGTACGTCGGGCGCAAAGATCGGCAAATCAAAATTCTCGGTTATCGCATAGAGCTGGGCGAGATTGAATCTTCGCTTATGCAACACCCAGCCGTTCAAAAAGCCGTCGTTGACGTTGTCGAAGATGGAGCGGAGCAGAAGCGGCTTGTTGCCTATGTGGTCATGCATCCGAACATGGAAAATGCAATCACGGATCTGCGTCCGACGCTCTTGCAGAAACTGCCCGAATATATGGTCCCGGCGCTGTACGTGAGGATTGCAGAGGTGCCGCTTTCTCCCAACGGTAAAATCGACCGGGAAAAGCTAAAGCAGCATGCGTCAAGCACGAATCCTCCACAAGAAGAAGTAGTGTTGCCGCGCAATAACATCGAGGAGATGCTGTCTGAAATTTGGCGCGAATTGCTGAAAACGTCTTCGATCGGCATTCATCAGAATTTCTTCAAATCGGGCGGGCATTCACTCCTAGCGACCAGACTGGCGTCGAGGATCAGGTCGCTGTGGGGCATAGAACTACCGGTTCGCACGATTTTCGAAGCTCCGACAATCGCGGGCCAGGCAAGAGCCGTCCAACGCTTGATGATTGGAAACACAGGTTCTGAAATTCCAGTGATTACACCGGCGGTCCGCAGCGAAGAGTTGCCTCTTTCTTTTCCTCAGCAGCGGCTCTGGTTTCTGGAGCAGATGAATCCGAGCGGGAACAGTTACCTCATACCTTCCATGGTTCGTGTCAGAGGAAAGCTGGATTCAGCAGCGCTGAAGAAGAGCCTGAACCTCCTGGTTGAGCGCCATGAAGTGCTGCGCACGACGTTCGATGTTTCGAACGGCAAGCCGGTTCAGGTGATACACGACTACCTCGATGTTCCTTTTCAAGAGGTAAGCTTGGAAACCTCCAATGCCGCAGACCATAGCTGGATCCTGGCAAGGTTGATCGAGAAGGAAATCAGTTCCGGGTTCGATTTTGTTGCCGGTCCACTATTACGGGCCTGTCTCATTCGATTAGGACCGGAAGAGCACTTACTGGTTTTGGTTCTTCATCATATTATTGTCGATGGCTGGTCGATGGGGATTCTGCTAAAGGAAATGGCTGCGCTCTACGAGGCCGCGATTAAAGGGCAACAAAGCTCCCTGCAGAAGCTAGAGATACAGTATGCCGACTACGCGGCGTGGCAGCATCGCTGGCTTAAGGGAAATGAACCTGATCGCCAACTAGGTTACTGGAAGAAGAAACTTGAAGGAGCGCCGGAACTGCTCGAGTTGCCAACTGACCATCCGCGTCCCGCAGTCCAGAGCGGGAAAGGCTCAGTATGGCATGTGGAGTGCGAAGCCGGGCTGACAACAGCGTTGCGTCAGTTCGCGGAGGAACATCACGCGACATTGTTTATGGTTCTGCTGGCTAGTTTCAACGTCCTGCTGAGCCGCTATAGCGGTCAAAGCGACATCGTAGTAGGAACCCCGATCGCGGGCCGGAATCGCCAGGAGTTGGAAGAACTGATTGGTATGTTCGTGAACACGCTTGCCCTCAGGTCCAACGTGCGAAGTGAAACATGCTTCCTGGAATTACTGGTCCAGGTAAAGGCGACAACCCTTGAGGCTTACGCGCATCAGGATCTGCCTTTCGAGCGCGTAGTCGAGGAACTTGCAAAAGAGCGCGGCCTCTCCCACACACCGATTTTTCAGGTGATGTTCGCACTGCAGAATGTTCCCGAGATGAGAATTGAAATGACGGAGCTGGAGTTTCAACAAGAGCCCATCGATTCTCAAACCGCAAAATACGACATCACTCTAGCTGTCCGCGAAACAAACCAGAGCCTGGTTGCCGATTTCGAGTATCGGACAGACTTGTTTGAACCGAGCACTATTGCACAGATGGCGCAACACTGGGAAAATCTGCTTCGGAGCATCATTGCAGAGCCTAAACGGCGTGTGGAGGAACTTCAACTCCTGAGCGATCAGGAACAGCAATTGCTTCTGACCAGCTATAACGCAACGGCAATCCGATGGAGCGATACGAAGTTGCCGCTGGAAGTGCTGCGCAGGAGGGCTGAGGAAGCTCCGGAATCCCTTGCGCTACTTTACCGGGACGAAGTCTGGACGTACGGGCGGCTCCATCAAGAGACAAACCGCCTGGCCAACGGTTTGCGCCAACTGGGTGTCCGGCGAGGCTCGGTTGTGGGCATCTGCCTGGAACGCTCAGCGGGGCAAGTAGTGGCTCTATTGGCGGCGATGAAAGCTGGGGCTGCTTACATACCTCTCGATTCGGCCCACCCAGTTGAGCGCTTGATCTATATGGTGGAGCACGCCCAAGCATCGATTGTGATCGTGGATGAGAAAACTTCAGTTCCGCTCGGACCAAAGATCAAGACCATCCGCTTGGCAGATATTCCTCCAGGGTCGGATGAGAATCCCGGCGACAGCCCCTGGGGAGAGGATGTGGCCTACGTTATCTACACCTCTGGATCGACGGGGCTCCCGAAGGGAGTGATGGTCCCTCACAAGAATCTGAAGAATCTGATGGAATGGCAGCGCGCGAACCTGGAAATCTGTGCCGACGACCGTGGCATCTATGCGGCCGGGCTGGGTTTTGACGTAACGATTCTGGAACTGTGGCCATGGCTTGCCGCCGGAGCAAGCATCGCGATTCCGGATGAAGAAGTCCGCCTTGATCCCGAGACATTGCAGGAGTGGCTCATCCAGGTCAACGCAACTATTTGTTTCGTGCCAACGCCGATGGCGGAGCACTTAATTGGACTGGATTGGCCAGAGTCATGTCGACTTCGCGCACTGCTTACAGGTGGAGACAAGTTGACGAAGCGTCCACCCTCTGCGCTCAAATTTGGAGTCTGGAACAACTACGGCCCAACTGAAAGCACAGTCATTGCCACCAGTACCTTAGTGAAGCCCAGCGATCCAAGCATTCCTTCGATCGGATTGCCGATTGCCAACACGACCGGCTATATCCTCGATCGAAGATTGCAGCCCGTTCCGCAGGGCGTTATTGGGAAGTTATATTTGGGGGGCGATGGGCTCGCTGTCGGCTATGTGCGCCGACCGGCTCAGACTGCGGAGAGATTCATCCCCAATCCACATGGCGAGCCCGGGAAGCGTCTTTACGACACAGGAGATTTGGTGCGGCAGCGGGTGGACGGAGAGCTGGAGTTCATCGCTCGGGCTGACCACCAGGTGAAGCTGCGTGGCTTCCGGATTGAGCTGGGGGAGATCGAATCACTGCTGAAACGCCATGAAGGATTGCAGAACGCCGCGGTGATCCTTTGGGAGCAGGCGAATGATAAGCGACTGGTGGCCTATGTGGAGCCCCGTGAGGGCCAGAATCCAGCAGCGGAAGCATTACGCGAGTACCTGCGAGCAAAACTTCCGGGTTACATGGTTCCGTCAGTGTTCATGTTTCTGCAGAGCCTGCCGCAGACCCCCAATGGAAAGCTGGACCGCCGAGCACTCCCGGCGCCCTTGATCGGACCCGAAAGCGAGCGTGAGTTCACCGCGCCGCGTGACAAGTGGGAAACTGAACTCGCGCGCATCTGGGAACAGCTTCTCCAGAAGTCCCCAATCTCCGTCAGAGATAACTTCTTTCAAACGGGTGGCCATTCTCTCCTGGCCATCGAACTGATGCACAATATCCAGAAGACATTTGAGCGGAAGCTGCCGATTTCGACGCTGTTCAAGTCCTCGACCATTGAAGATCTCGCGAAAGTCTTGCGGTCCAACCAAGAGTTGCCCAGACCCTCGGTGCTAGTGGAAATTCGGTCCGGCTATGCGAAGCACCCCTTCTTTTGCGTGCATGGAGCTGGAGGGCAGGTTTTTCCGTACAACGAGCTCGCTAGCCTTCTCGGCGACGACCAGCCATTCTTTGGGCTTGAGGACCAGGCGGCGAACTCAAGCGACAGCGCTTATCGCAAAGTGAAAAAGATGGCGGCTTACTATCTTGAAGCTATTCGAGAAATACAACCTGAGGGCCCCTACTTTATTGGCGGATGGTCGTTTGGAGGAATAGTGGCGTTCGAAATGGCGCAAGAGATCCATCGGCAAGGAGCAGAAATAGGGTTATTGGCGCTGTTTGATACGACGGCTCCCGGAGTGCGCAACGACTGTATGGCGAACCGGGAAATTCGAGATTTCCTTGCGCGGGATTTGGAACTTCAGCAGACAACTAGTCAAGACCCGGCATTGCGCGCCCTGTTAGGGCGAGCTAAATCCGACTCATCAGTTCCCCCCAGCTTTGCGTTACCGGATGCCCAGCGCTTTCTTGCGCTGTTCGCTGAGCACGTGAAAGCGGCACAGAATTATCGGCCACGTCCATGGAAAGGCACGATTAGACTTTTCGAAGCGAAGGAACGACTCTCCAACCAGGTAGCCGATGCTTCCGTCGGCTGGACCCCCCTGTGCTCCGCGGTAGAGCGGTATGTTGTTCCCGGAAACCACTACAGCATGCTCCGAGCGCCAAACGTTCAGGCACTGGCACAATCGCTGAAACCGCACCTGGAGTGCGCTGCATATGATAAAGCAAGCTATTCGGGCCTGCTCAACCCCGAGATACTAAGATGATTGTTGCGCTGATCAATGGCATCAGTCTGCTGCCAATTCTCGCGATTGTCGTAGTTCTGACCTCTCTCCCGATCGCGTATTGGTATTTTCGTAGATCCTTGCCGCAGGTCGCCGGAACTGTGAAAGTGTCAGGTCTTCGCCACTCGGTTGAGATCATCAGGGACATTGACGCTGTCCCTCACATCTATGCTCAAGACAAGCTGGATGTTTACTTTGGGCTAGGCTACGTGCACGCTCAGGACCGGTTGTGGCAAATGGAATTTCAGCGGCGCTTTGCCTCAGGTCAAGTTGCAGCGATCCTGGGTAAGAGGGCGGTTCCTCTTGACAGGATTGTAAGAACCATAGGGATGCACCGTGCAGCATCCAGCGCCTGGGATTCTCTGTCGGCCGACGCGCAGGACATTGTCAGAGCCTATACCGCAGGAATCAACGCCTGCATTGGAAAATGCGTTCTTCCGCCGGAGTTCAAGCTGCTTCGCGTTGAGCCCGCACCTTGGGAGTGCAAGGACGTGATGGTTTGTAGCAAGCTGCTGGCCTGGAATCTCGGGTCGACGTACATCCTGAAAATGTTGCGGGAAGAACTTGTCGGCAAGCTGGGGCAGCAGAAATCCGATCAGCTGATGTCAGATGTTTCCCCGTGGATGCCAAGTTCTTCTCCGGCTTCAGGGGGTCAACGCGATGCCAGCGTCGCCCATCCTGACTCAACAGTGTTCCCAATTGAAGAAGAATCTGTCGGTGCCTTTCGGCACGGGCACGAAGGAATCGGATCGAACAACTGGGTTGTGAGCGGCGAGAAGAGCACCACCCGAAAGCCCATGCTGGCCGCTGATCCACATCTTGCTCTGGGCGTGCCTTGCACTTGGTACATGGCTCATCTTTGCGCGGACGATCTGGATGCGATTGGCTCAACCCTTCCTGGCATTCCGGGTGTGATCATGGGAAGGAATAAGAACATTTCCTGGGGTCTGACAAATGCTAACGGCGATGTTCAGGATCTGTACTATGAGCGGCTCAGCGATGACGGAACAGCGGCGGAATTTGAAGGGCGGCTGGAGTCCATTCGGGAGATCATAGAAACCATTTCAGTTCGAGGCAATCCAGATGTCGACGTGAAGGTAAGAATCACCGGGCACGGTCCGTTAATTTCAGACGCCATGAATACCAATGCTGATGACCGCCGATCCGATGGGACTGCGAAAAGACAACCGATGGCATTCCGCTGGATCGCACTCAATGGTGATGACACTACACTGGAAGCGTTTCTTGGAATAAGCACGGCCGGAACATGGGAAGAGTTTAACCGGGCTCTGAGAAAGTATGTGGTTCCTCCGGTCAATTTCGGATACGCGGACAAGCACGGCGAAATTGGCTATTGTCTCGCTGGCCATATCCCGATCCGCGACTGGGATAACAGCATCCCTGGGGAAGGCTGGACAGGAAAGCAAGAGTGGAATGGCGTTATCCCCTTTGACGAAATGCCGCGGCTGCACAATCCCGCAGAACAATATGTGGTTACAGCAAATACGCGGTTAGTTCCGGAACATTATGGGCGCGCTATCGGGCCTCATCTGGTGGAACCTTATCGCCATAATCGGATCGTTGAACTCCTGGAATCAAAGCCGCAATTGACTCTAGACGATCACGCTGCCATCCAGGGAGATGTAGTGTCACTGCACGCCAGAGAATTTCTGCCGCGCATGCTGAGCCGTGTGATTGCCCGGAATCGGGAACAACAACGGGCTATTCAGGCCCTGTCCGAGTGGGACCATGAGATGCACACCGGGAGCGTGGCTGCCTCAATCTTTGCCGCATGGTTCGCTCAACTACCCAGACTCATACTGGGCGAGGAGATGGGCGGCAAGCTATTCCGGGATTATCAAGTGTGGGGCACCTACGTTGTCCGTTTTCTGAGAGACCACAGTGATTTGTTCGCAGACCAGCGCCAGGAAAACGGCAGCGGCAATCCGTCTGAGGGAACCGAGTTCTTACAGAGGGCCTTCGAGATGGCGCTTGCCGATCTCAAAACCCAATTAGGCGGCGCCATTGAAAATTGGCAGTGGGGTCGTCTGCACAAGGCGGTTCACGCGCACCAGCCCTTCGGATCGATTCCAGGTCTCAAACAGATATTTAGCCGCAAAATGCCGCACGGCGGTGATTGGAGCACGGTCAACGCCGGCGGGACGTGGTCAAGCAAAGGTTCCTTTGAGCAGAACTACGGCGCGACCTACCGGCAGCTGGTGGATTTGGCCGATGAAGATCGAGGAAGGTTTATCGTGTCCTCAGGTCAATCCGGCCATTTCCTGTCGCCGCACTATGCGGATTGTGTGAAGGACTGGGCTTCTGTGCGATATCGGCAAATGCGCATGAGAAGAACCACCGTGGAGCGTGACGCGGCGGCCAAGCTGTGTCTGGAACCGAACGGTTAGCCTCAAATGATTATGTTCGCCATTTCAATAGGAGAAAATCAATGAACAAGAAAAGTTCCATTCCCGGCACCGAAGTCATTGACCTTTTTGTCAACTCATCTCATGGTGATTTTCCAAAGGTCAAAGAGCTTCTAAATCTTTATCCCGAGATCATCAACTGCAAGTCGAGCGCGCAGGAAACGGCATTGGGTGCGGCCGCTCACACCGGCCAGAAGGCGATTGCCGAATTTCTGCTAGAAGCCGGAGCGCCTCTGGACATTTGCACAGCGGCAATGCTGAACCGTGAGGACGAGGTCCAGAAAATGCTGAAGGGCGATCCGTCGCTTTCGGCAGCCCGGGGTTCCCATGGGATTCCGGTGATGTACTATGCAGCCTTTAGCGGCTCCGTGGAAATTGCGGAGATGCTGCTAAAGAAAGGCGCGGATGTCAATGGCGGAGATGGGGTCATCACTCCCTTGCATGGGGCAATCATAGCCAACAAGGAAGAAATGGTCGAGTGGCTGCTCGCCCAGGGAGCGTCGGTTGAAGCTAAGGATTACAGTGGGAGGAACGCACACGATTTCGCGGTCGCCTCTAAGCGCGAAGGGTTGGCAGAAAAAATCCGCAAAAGCACAGCAGGCACAGTCCTCGCCTAAAAGGAAGAAGGCCTGCATACCGGAGACATCCAGTACTCCTATTCTCTTCTACTAATCAAAAAATGCTCGCTGGCTGGCCGTCAACGGCCTGGTCTTGTCACTCTGCATAATAAGAAAGAGACCCATGAAAACAGTCTCAGAAGCGCGCAATTTTGTGGATGTGCTGCGTTACCGGGCAGCTCATCAGCAGGATAAGTGCGCGTTTGTTTACCTCGGGCAGGAGGGCCGGCAGGAACTCAGGGTCACGTATGACCAACTCGACCGGCGTGCGCGGGCGATAGCGGCAACGTTGCAAAAGGTGGCGCATCCGGGCGACCGCGCTCTGCTGCTGTACCCCTCGGGGCTTGAATATATTGAAGCCTTCATGGGGTGTCTTTATGCGGGGATCGTTGCCGTTCCTAGTTATCCTCCAAAAAAATCACAGCGCGAGAACGCCTCGACCAGAGTCCATTTGCTGGCTAGTGACGCCAAGCCAACTGTGGTGCTCACGTCATGCGAGCTGAAGTCTGAAGTTGAAGAAGCGCAGTTGGGAGTTATTGGTGGAAATTCTTGTCAGCTTTTGTTTACCGACCAGATCGCAGACGACGAATGTAATCATTGGCAGGAGGTGAGGATTCCGTCTGAGACACTTTCCTTCTTGCAATATACATCAGGGTCGACATCTGCTCCCAAAGGTGTGATGGTGAGTCACGCCAACCTGCTGCATAACCAGGAATGCATCCGTCGTGCTTTTGGACTACGCGAGCAGTCGATCATTGTCAGCTGGCTGCCTCTTTATCATGACATGGGCCTGATTGGGGGCATACTTCAGCCAATCTTTGTGGGGGCGCAGTGCATCCTGCTCTCGCCTCTTGATTTTCTCAGGCGTCCGCTCACCTGGCTGGAGACCATCAGCCGTTTTCAGGCGACGACCAGCGGCGGTCCGGACTTCTGTTATGACCTCTGTGTCAGGAAGATAAAGCCTGAGCAACGCCAGGGGCTGGATCTTCGAAGCTGGACCGTAGCGTTCAACGGTGCGGAGCCGGTTCGTCCGGATACCATGGCGATTTTTTCCAGCGAATTTGCAGAATGTGGATTCCAGCCGCAAGCCTTCCGGCCCTGCTACGGCCTCGCAGAAGCGACTCTGATGGTGACCGCCGGTGACGGTTCTTCCATCCTTCTCAAGCAAGGAGAGATTCAGCCGAAAACCCCAGAGGGCGGCAAGAAAGATACTTCCAGAGTGCTTGTTGGCTGCGGCGCAATCGAGCACCATCAGCTCGCAATCGTCAATCCTGACAATCTACAACGCTGCCCCGAAGATGAGGTCGGCGAGATATGGATTTCAAGTCCAAGCGTCGCTTGCGGTTATTGGGACCGCGGCGCGGAAACCCAGGCAACATTCGGCGCTTATATAAAAGACGAGCCCGGCGGGCCTTTTCTTAGGACCGGAGATCTGGGAAGGGAGCATAACCGGCAGTTATTCATTCTCGGGCGACTTAAAGACGTGATCATCGTGCGCGGCCGAAACTATTACCCTGAGGACCTCGAGTTGATTGCGCAGGAGTGCCACAAAGGCTTGCGCCGGGGCTGTGGTTCTGCTTTTGCTGTCGATGACCGTGGTGCTCAGCGCATCATCTTGGTGCAAGAAGTCTCACGTGCACACCGACTGGACAGTCCGCGGCAGGTCGCGGGAGCCATCAGGGAAGCCATATCAAGAGAGTTCGACCTCCGTATCGACGAAGTCGTTTTTGTCCAGGAAGGTGGCATCCCGAAAACCTCCAGCGGCAAACTACAAAGGCACGCTTGCAGAGACATGTTTGTGATGGGAGAGCTCAAGAGAATTGCTTCCGACACGCCTGTGGCGGCCCCATCCGATGGTCCGGCGGCTCCCATCATGACCCAGGTGATGAAAACTATGCCGGCCGACCAGCAGCAGAGCTGGGCGGAAGCTTATCTACGGGCTTGCATAGGGCAGATCCTGCGAGATCCGTCGTTTTGCTTGGACTCGATGGACTCCATCGCATCGGCGGGCCTTGATTCGCTGATGGTGTTGGAACTGCAAAACAAAATCGAATCTGATTTTGGCATAAGAACGGCAGTCAGCATGTTCCTTGAAGGCTGCACTCTGGCACACGCGGCATCTGTCCTGCTTGATAAGGTCGCTTCTTCAGCGTGGGAGCTAGCCGTGCCCGTCAGGATTAGGAATGTCGCCGAGACATACCCGCTATCCCAGGGACAAGCGGCACTGTGGTTTCTTTATCAGCTAGCCCCGAAGAGCGCCGCATATAACATCGCGCGCGCTGCCAAAATCCTGGGGGCGGTTGATCTTTCAGCTCTAGAGAAAGCATTTCTTGCGTTGGCGCGAAGACATCCGTGCCTCCGGACTACTTTTCACGGAGCCACCGGCACTCAGATCCAGAAAGTGCATGATGAGATTAATACGCCATTTTCTGTGGAGAAACTGCCCGCCGGTGGCCAGTGGATTGAGACAAGGCTTCTAGAAGAAGCGCATCGCCCATTCAACTTGACGGAGGGTCCAGTATTTCGCGTAAGGGTTTTCGAAACTTCAGCGAAAGAATATGTGCTTCTTCTGGTGGTTCATCACATTGTTTCCGATTTGTCCTCTCTTGTCATTATGCTGCAAGAACTGGGCGCCCTTTATGCATTCGAGCTTACCGGGAAGCCCGCCGGTCTGGTGGCACCGCAGTTGAATTATTCCGACTATGTCCAGTGGCAATCGAATCTGCTGGCCGGCGAAGACGGTGAGAGATTGGCGAACTACTGGCGGGGTGAATTCAGCCAGGCACCACCCTTATTGGATTTGCCGGTGGACCACGCTCGTCCGGCAGTCTCGAGTTTCAAGGGCGCCTCATTACGCACTAGCCTGAGCCAGCCTGTTACGAGCAAGCTCAGAGATTTGGCAGAACAAACGGGAACCACCCTTTTCATGGTTCTTCTAGCCAGCTTTCACTTGCTCTTGCACCGCTATACAAACCAGAAAAATGTATCCGTGCTGTCACCGGCAAGCGGCAGGACGAGGCCGGCCTTCCGCGATCTGGTGGGATATATGGTTAACCCGCTGCTCCTGCAAGCCAGTGTCGAAGACGAGGCGACCTTTGAGGATCTGCTGCTTCAAGTCCGACATATGGTATCGGGCGCTTTTCAGCATCAGGACTACCCGTTCAACGTTCTTGCTCAGCAGCTCAGGTCGCAGGCAGGTCCGCAGCAGAGTTCGCCAGAAATCCTGTTCACGATGCAGACGACCCTCCATCGTGACGGACCGTGGCCGTTGTTTGCCATCGGAGATGCGGGAGCAACGCTAAATCTAGGACCGCTACAACTTGAATCTGTGAGCGTGCCCCAGGCTGCTTGCCAGTTTGACTTGATGCTGGCTGCGGCGGAATGTGATGAAGGAATTGTTTTTTCCTGGCAGTACAGCACGGAATTGTTTGAGGCCGGAACGATCGCCCGCATGGCAGGCCATTTTGGGCATCTGCTTGAAGAGATCGTCGATGCGAGCACAGCGAAGATCGGAAGTTTAGGGTTGCTTCCTCCCAGCGAGCGGAAGGAAGCCCTATTCGACTGGAATGCCACGGACACGGCCTACGACTCCCGCTTTCGATTACACCAGTTGTTTGAAAACCAGGCGGCCAAAACGCCCGAGGCGCCTGCCGTGGTGTACTCAGGAAAGTCTCTTAGCTATAAGGCCCTCAACCAGGCAAGCAATCGTCTGACGCGAGAACTCATAGAGCAAGGTGTTAAGCCGGGAGATGTCGTAGGAGTTTGCGCTGAGCGCTCGCTGGGCATGGTGATTGGCCTTCTGGGAGTGCTCAAGGCGGGTGCGGCGTATCTTCCTCTTGATCCTGGCTATCCTGAGGAAAGATTGCAAGTCATGCTGCAGGACGCCGGGGTCAAGGTGGTGCTCGCCCAGACGGAGTCGCAGACGCAATTGCCCGCGAGTGTGAAAACGCTGATTCTTCCTGAAAGCGATCACGGGGCGGGCAACTCGGGTAACCCGACCTTGAATGTGCCGGCGGCTGCCCTTGCCTATGTCATCTATACTTCCGGCTCAACGGGCCGCCCCAAAGGGGTGATGATTTCACATGCAAGCATTGTGAACCGGCTCCAATGGATGCAGCAGGTTTATGAATTGAAAGCGTCGGACACAGTGCTGCAAAAAACCCCTTTTAGCTTTGATGTTTCAGTATGGGAATTCTTTTGGCCGTTGCTAACAGGGGCCAATCTCGTCTTGGCGGCGCCCGGCGAGCATCGCGACAATCGACGTCTGGTCGAAATCATCGAGGAGCACGCCATAACGACTATCCACTTTGTGCCTTCCATGTTGCAAGCGTTTCTCCAGTCACGAGACTTGTGTCGGTGCCGGTCTCTCAAGCGTGTGATCTGCAGCGGAGAAGCGCTTAGCGGAAGCCTGGCGCAGGAGTGCTTCAAAAAAATGCCATGGGTCGATATTCACAATCTCTATGGCCCCACTGAGGCTGCGGTAGACGTTACTTACTGGGCCTGTAATAGGTATGAAACGACGCAGCCAGTTCCTATCGGCCGTCCCATTGCGAATACGCAGATGTATGTTCTTGATCGCTATTTGAATCCGGTGCCCGTCGGTGTTCCGGGCGAGCTTTTCATCGGAGGGCGGGGACTTGCGCGCGGGTATACTGCGAGGCCGGGACTCACTGCAGAAAGATTCATACCTGATCCATTTGGCGTTCCTGGAGGCAAGCTCTACAGATCCGGAGATCTGGCCCGGCTCAGGAACGACGGCGTGATTGACTTCCTTGGGCGCATTGACCAGCAGGTTAAGATCCGTGGTTTCAGGATCGAACCGGCGGAAATTGAATGTGCAATCTGCGAGCATCCGCTGGTGGAAAAAGCAGCAGTACTGGCGAGGAGCTTTGAAGGGGAACCGCGCCTCATCTGCTATGTAGTTACCATGCCGGGAGGTCAACTGTCAGTTAGCGTATTGAGGGCATTCCTCAAGACTAAGCTTCCCGATCACCTGGTGCCTGCTAGCTTCATTTTTCTAGAGCATCTCCCTTTGAGTTCCAACGGCAAGCTCGACAGGAATGCTCTGCCCCTGCCCGACAACACGCGCCCCGAACTTACGGAGAAGTATGTAGCGCCTCAAACTCGGGAAGAGCAAGTTCTGACAGACATATGGACACAAGTCTTGGGACTGGACAGAGTAGGAATCCACGACAACTATTTTGACTTAGGCGGAGACTCGATAAGAAGCCTTCAAGTAGTTGCTTTGGCTCGTCAACAAGGATTGCACTTTCAACTGGCGCAACTCTTCCAATTTCCGACCGTCCATCAGTTAGCGGCCGTCGCTGAGACAGACGCTAAGGAGACTCGCGAGCGCGTGAGGCTTGCGCCTTTCGAACTGATTTCAGAGAACGATCGGTGTCGCCTGCCCGACGATGTTGTGGATGCATACCCGCTGTCTGCGCTGCAGGCGGGACTAGTGTTTCACAGCGAATACCGTTCCGACTATGTCGTGTACTGTGTGAGTGCCCATCTGCGCGCGACCCTTGATGAGATTCAGATGCAAGCTGCGCTGCAGACAATGACTGTTCGTCACGAACTCCTGCGTACCCGATATGATTTAACGACCTTTAGCCAGCCGCTGCAACTGGTACAAACCACTGCCTCTGTGCCTTTTGAGATAGTGGATATTCGTTCCTTGCTGCAGGGACAACAAGAGGAGTTGATCTTGTCCTGGCTCGAAGAGGAAAAGCGAACCAGATTTGACTGGCGCAGGGCACCCTTCCTGAGGGTGAAGATTCATCGCAGAACTGATGAATCGTTCCAATTCACGTTCACCCATCCCTTGTTCGATGGCTGGAGCACCGCGTCTCTGATCACGGAGTTTTTTGTCACATACTTCCAGCTCTTAAACAGCCGGGAGTGCCGCGAACCCAGTCTTCTTTCCAGCGCCTACAAGGAATTCGTCGCTCTGGAGTTGCAAGCGGTTCAGACAGAGGACTCTCAGAATTACTGGAAAAGGCAGTTGGAAGGCTGTCCTGGCACTGTGCTGGCGTTTTCCGCTAACGGCCATCGCGATCCTCGCATGCTGCCGGTGCGTGTGACCCGCGAGATCCCGGAATCCGTGTTGGGTGGACTGAAGCAACTGGCTAAGGATGCCGGCGTCCCAATCAAATCTGTGCTTCTGGCAGCCCATCTCCGCGCCGTCAGCTTGATGGCCGGGACTCGCGACATCACGACCGGCTTGATCTGCAATGGCAGAGAAGAGCATGTAGATGGGGAGAAAGTGCCGGGTTTGTTTTTGAACACGCTTCCCCTGCGGTTAAGCTTGGACGGCGGTACCTGGAAGGACCTGGTGCAATGTGCCTTCGAAGCAGAGAAAGAGATGCTTCCATTCCGGCGCTATCCTTTCTCGAAACTGCAGCGGGATCGTGGAGACAAGTCCCTGTTTGACACCGCGTTCAACCTCATTAATTTTCATGTCTACAGAAATATCCAATCGATCCCGGAGATGCAGTTGATTGAGCGCTATACCTCATACGATCAGACATTTTTCCCGCTAACCGCCTATTTTGAACTGGACGTGTTTTCCTCGAAGGCCCTTTTTCACATTGATCTCAGCATAGAAACAATTGACGACCTTCAGCTCAATATTCTGGCCGGATATTATCTGAAGATCATGCAAAGAATGGCGGAGGCGCCTCTTGAAAGGTATGAATCGCAATGCCTGCTGGAAGACGAGGAGATACAACGGGTCGTGGTTCAGTGGAATTCCACGGGCGCGGATATCCCAGGCGGTTACATTCAGTCAGCCGTGCAGGAATGGAATGATGACCCGAATCGCATTGCTCTCAGTGATGAGCATTGCTCCCTGACTTATCCGGAGCTGAATCGGCGCGCGAACCAGCTTGCCTCGTATCTGCAAGAAATGAATGTAGGACCGGAGGTTAAGGTTGCAGTATGTTTGGAGCCCTCCGTTGATTTAGTGGTAGCGCTGCTCGCAATTTTCAAGGCCGGGGGAGCCTACTTGCCACTGGATCCCAGCCTTCCTCAACAACGGCTAGCCTTCATGCTTCAGGACTCCAACGCAGCTGTGCTAATTACCGAACAGTCGCTGAGCTTGAATGTGTCTGGTTTGCCCGTGGTTCTGATTGACCGCGATCATGAGTGGATTGCGGCAAAGCCGGAATGCCCTCCGGAGGTTCCCATCCACCCGGATAATCTCGCCTATGTGATCTATACCTCAGGTTCTGCAGGTCGGCCCAAAGGTGTGGCGGTCACTCATCGGGGCTTGATGAATCTTGTGAACTGGCACCGGCAAGCTTACTGTCTTACTCCTGACGACAGAGCGAGCCAACTGGCGCGATTTTCATTTGATGCTTGCGTGTGGGAGTTATGGCCGTATCTGGCCGCAGGAGCGAGCGTACATTTCCCGCCCGCCGGGACTTTGGATTCTCCAGCTGACCTTATCAAGTGGCTGATCGAGAAGGAAATCACGATCAGCTTCCTGCCTACACCTCTGGCGGAAGCAGTTTTGCAGGAACCCTGGCCACCAGGCGGACGGCTGCGTGCCCTTCTGACTGGCGGCGATAAACTGCACCGGGGAGCTGACGAGCAGGCGGGCTTTACCTTGTACAACCATTACGGGCCAACCGAGAACACCGTGGTTACAACTTGGTCAGCCCTTCGCCCTGAGAGAGAGCGGGGCACGAGCGCACCGCCGATAGGGCGACCCATTCTTAACAACCGGGTCTATGTGCTGGATCCATCGCTGCAGCCAGTGCCGACAGGCGTTGTGGGCGAACTTTACATCAGCGGAGAGAGTCTGGCCCGCGGCTATCTGTCCCGGCCTGAACTGACGGCGGAACGCTTTATCCCTGATTCCTTCAGCCAACAAGGAGGGCGGCTTTTTCGGACCGGCGATCTAGTTCGCTATCAGCGCAGTGGCGATCTGGATTTTGTGGGCCGTGAGGATCATCAGGTCAAGATCCGAGGATTGCGCATAGAGCTAGGTGAGGTGGAAACGGTGCTCCTGGAATTTTCCGGTATCCGGCAGGCGGCTGTGGTTCTTCATCATCAGCCAACTCAGTATCTGGCGGGCTACCTCGTCGCGGAAAGGAAAGACGAGATATCAATCGGTTCCCTGATAGAGCATCTACGGCAACGTTTGCCGCAATACATGGTTCCCAGCTCGTTTGTCTTTCTCGCTGAGTTGCCGCTGACCCATAACGGCAAGGTGGACCGGGTGTCGCTGCTGGCCACTGCCCCGACGCAGATCATGCCGACCGCGTCTTTCGTGGCTCCTCGTACTCCTCTGGAAGAGCAAATTGCCCAGATCTGGTCACGCACGCTGGGACGTGAGGGTATAGGAGTCGAAGACAACTTCTTTGAATTGGGAGGCCATTCGCTCACGGCCACGCAGATTATTTCGCGCATCCGTGCCGACCTTGCTGTCAATATCTCCCTGAGATCCCTTTTTGAAGGGCCCACAATATCTGGACTGGCAAGGGTTATTGAGGCTGAGCGGAATGAAAGTGAGGGTGCGGACCTCGACCGGATTCTGGAAGAGATTGAAAGTCTATCCGACGAGGAAGTGCTTCAGCGGATTGCTTCGAGCGCGCCGCCGGACTACCCTATGTGACAGTGTTTCAAGTCTTGACGGGTCAAGAGAATTGACTGCAAGGAGGATCCTTAATATGCAGGAGCTGATGCAGGTCTTGCAGGCCGGCGACCTGGGACGGTTTAAAGAACTTCTGGAATCGGATCCATCCCTTGTCCATTTCAATACTCCGCAGGGAGTGTCGCTTCTGATGATGGCCGCCTATATGCGACGTGGCGAATTTGCGCAGGCGCTAATAGATCGCGGCGCAAGGCCCCAGTTTCTGGAAATGCTGGCACTGGGAAAATCCGAAGACGTGCGGCGTCAGATCAAGGAAAGTCCTGCTCTGATCAATACGCTATCAAAAGATGGGTTCACACCCCTATGCCTGGCGGCTCATTTTGGACACGAAGAAGTTGTAAAGCTGCTGCTGGCGGCAGGTGCCGATCCCAATCAGGTCTGCGAAAATCCCATGCATGTTCGTCCGCTTCATAGCGCAGTTGCGGGCGGCAATGAACAAGTTGCGTTAGGCATAGTGAAACAGCTGATTGCCCGTGGCGCCGATCCCAACCTGCGCCAGGAAGGCGGCTGGGCTCCCTTGCATGAGGCTGTTTCCCAGTCGTATAAGTCGGTGGTTCAGTTTCTTGTTACTCACGGAGCAGATCCCAATGCTCAGGGAACTGACGGAAGAAAACCTGGCGACTTTGTCAAAGAAGGACAGAAAGAAATCGCACAACTTCTGGGCAATAGTTCCGAGTCCGCATTGCAGAACTAAGAATCGGTTCTTTTGTCCGAACAATTGATCGGCAAACGAACTGAGATTCAATTCAGATTTCTAAAGAAATTGGGCTTCGATTCTCGTTTTACAGGGCAAAGCTTCCTCCCAATCGGCAGGAAGATCACTCCGCAGTTTTTTCTTAAGGCATCTTTTCTGCAAAATCCAAAACATTTTTGAAGTCTCGATCCTAAGGGATTTCCTGACCGGGCTGCTTTTCGCATGGTGACCAGCCGGGAGGCCCCATCTATAGGAAATCACTAACTTAAGGAGTCACGAACCATGACTGAAATGAAATATCCTTCGCCTGCAATTCGAGTGCGCAACTTGAGCAAAACCTATGTGGTGCACGAGCGCGAACTTGGGCTCGTGGCCGCCTTGAAAAGTCTATACAACCGCAAATTCAAAGAAGTTCATGCTGTCGAGGACGTGTCATTTGATGTCTCCCAAGGCGAGATGATTGCCTTTCTCGGGCCCAACGGGGCCGGAAAGACCACGACCATCAAGATGCTTTCCGGTCTCCTGTACCCCTCCGCCGGAGAGGTCAGCGTGCTCGGATATAAGCCCTTTGAGCGGGACAAGAGGTTGCTCAAGCAGCTCAGCCTCATCATGGGACGCCGCGATCAGCTTATCTGGGACATACCCGCGATCGAATCATTCGAGTTCTTCCGCCTGTTGTATGGCGTGCCCAAGCAGGACTATCGCCGCATCCTGGACGATCTATCAGATCTTATGGAATTGGGACCACTGCTCACCAAGCCCGTCCGTAACTTGTCTTTGGGTGAGCGCATGAAGTGCGAACTGGTCGGAGCGCTGTTGCACACTCCTAAGGTGCTATTCCTGGATGAGCCCACACTCGGGCTTGACATCCTGGCCCAGCACAAATTCCGCGACTACATCCGGGGATATAACCAACGTTACGGCGCCACGATTGTCCTCACCAGCCACTATGTGCCCGATGTTGAGGATCTGTGCGACCGAGTGGTGTTCATTGACCAGGGAAAGCTCATCTTCGACGGCTCTCTGAGCAGCCTCGTCAATCGATTGATGCCTTACAAGCTCATTACCATTTCTATCGAAGGCGGAAGCCCCCCGGGAATGGAATCGTACGGAGAAGTGGTGTCTCGCAACAACGGCCACCTCACTCTGCAGGTCGGGAAGAAGGAGACTGTCGGGGTTACCAGCAGGCTGGTCTCGAATCTTCGAATCAAAGACCTGGTCGTCAAAGATCCGCCACTGGAAGACCTCATCAAACATGTTTACAAACACGGCTTCCACTCCGCTGAACAAGTTGAGGTCAGACATTGGCGGCGGGCCCCAAGATCTGAAATGGAAGATATCGACCGCTGAGAGTTTCCCAAAACACACTTTAAAGAGATTCAAACGGAGGAACGTGCATGAAACACTTTTTTCAAGTCTACCGGGGGCACTTCCATGTGACCATGACCCGGTATATGGAGTACCGGATAGAACTGGTCATCTGGCTGGCCTCAATGATCCTGAGACCGACGATCTTTGTGGCCATCTGGACAACCGCAGCGCGCCAGATGGGAGGCGGGATGCGCGGTTTTTCACTGCCCGATCTAGCGACCTATTTTATCGCCTCGATGCTCATTTATCACTTTACTTTTGCCTGGGTGATGTTTGAGTGGGAGCCGCGGGTAAAAAACGGATCATTGTCATACATGATCCTTCGCCCGACTCATGTCATTCATCGGGATATCGGCGAAAACATCACGTTCAAGATAGCCACCCTTCCGGTGATGCTGCTGACGGCCATCGTGCTGAGCCTGACTTTTCACCCCGCTCTGCACACCCACCCTTCACAAATCATCCCGTTCCTTGTGGTCATGGTATTGGCTTGGGCAATGCACTTCGCGATTGCCTGGACTCTGGCTATGAGCTCATTTTTCACCACACAGGTTGATGCCATCAACGTTGTGTTTTTCTTCCTGATGTTGCTTTTCTCCGGACAAATGGCACCGCTGGGGTTCATGCCTCCGGTGGTGCAGACAATCTCCCTTCACCTTCCTTTCTGGTGGTTCATGGGTTTTCCGGTCGAATTGTTGATGGGCCGGCTGAGCGATGCCCAGATCATACATGGCGTGGGAATGCAGGTGATTTGGCTGACAGCCAGCCTGGCGGTCATGTCCCTAGTCTGGAAAAAGGGACTCAAAAGCTATACGGCGGTGGGAATATGAAACAACTTCGACTGCTTGCGCTCTTCTTCAAGCTCGGCACCATGAGCGAAATGGAGTACCGAGCGAATTTCTTCATCCATGCGTGGGAAGCCATCATGATTCTGGCGACAGGTGTTTCCGTGCTTTGGGTGGTGTTTTCTCAGACAAAGAAGATAGACGGTTGGACCTTCAACGAACTGTTGATGGTGCTAGGCATCTATTTTTTCTTCTACGGAATGATCAACATGACCATTTCCCCAAGCATGAAGCGATTCATGAAAGATGTTTGGAACGGGGATTTGGACTACATCCTTACCAAACCCGAAAACCATCAGCTCATGGCGAGCGCACGGCAAGTTGTAATCTGGAGCCTGGCCGAGGTCTTGATTGGCGTTGGGATCATGATCACCTCTCTCTACCGGCTCAGGGCCGCCATCGGGGTTTCGCAGGCGTTAATGTTCTTGGTGGCCGTGGGAGCCGGCGGAATCGTTATCTACTCCTTTTGGCTGGTGATTGGCACGCTGTCATTCTGGACCACCAAAATCGAGAATCTTCTGCTGGTGTTCTATAGCATGTATGAGGCAGGCAGATGGCCCGTCGGAATGTATCCGTTCTGGCTGAAGTATTCTTTGGTGTTCGTGGTGCCGGTGGCGCTAGCCGTCACCGTGCCGGCCGAAGCCATAATCGGCCGGCTCAGTTGGTCCATCGCCGGGATTTGTGTTGGCATCGCAATCCCTCAATATCTCTTCGCCCGATGGTTCTTCCACTACGGATTGCGCCGTTATTCGGGGGCGTCTGCCTGAGGGCGGGCCGTCAACGAAGATCCCTTGTCTGAAATCCCTGATCTGACACATTGCATGGTTGCCGGCCGCAGGTCTGGTTCGGCTGTTGTTACGAGAGCCAATGAGCACCTTTGAAAGACATTTCGAACCCTCGTTTCAGCGCGCGGAAAGTTCCAGAGCTTCCCGTTTGCGAGCGCTTTCAGGGGAGCGCTCGCAACTCTTGAAGCTGATGACACAGCATAAGATATCTGCAAGCTCACGACAAGAAGGCCTCGCCAAAGGACACATCCCGGCACTCGCTCGCAACGGGGCCGTGAACATGTCTTTTGCTCAACGAAGACTATGGCTCGCAGACCAGAAGGGCCCGGGCACTCCTCTTTATAACGAACATGGGGCATTACGAATGGAGGGCGATCTGGATGTCAAGTGCCTGGAAAACTGCGTCAGCGAGGTAATGCGCAGGCATGAAGTCCTCAGGACTGTCTTCCCTTGGGTGCACAGTCGGCCTCATGGCGAAGTTGTCCCGCAAATGGAGGTGAAAATCCCGCTCATCGACCTGACACATCTGGAGGCCTCTGAAAAGGATCGCGAGTTACGTCGGCTGGCGACAGGAGATGCCCACCAGCCCTTTGATCTTGTGGGTGGCCCTTTGCTGAGGTTGCAGGCTCTCAGGACGGGGGATCGGGAGCATTTCATTCTGGTGACCATGCATCACATTGTTTCGGATGGTTGGTCTTTAGGGGTGTTCGTTCGGGAGATCAATCAGTTCTACGCCGCCATGAGCCAGGGCCGGTCGCATGATTTGCGGGATCTTGCAATTCAATATTCTGACTTTGCCCACTGGCAGCAGCAGAGGATGAACGAAATCAAGGAGTCGCAACTGCCGTACTGGAAAAATCAGCTCCAGGATGCGCCACCATTTCTTGAGCTTCCAACTGACTTTCCTGAAACAAGTGTGACTCGTTATTCCGGCTCATTTGAGTCTGCTTCTCTAGGGCCGCAGTTGTCGAAGAGGCTGAGGGAGTTCACCCGCCAATATGGGATGACGCCGTTTGGCACCCTACTGGCCACGCTCAAGGTTCTGCTGCACAGATACACAGGGCAGGATGATCTTGTGGTTGCCGTTCCCATAGCGGGCCGGAACCATGTTGACCTCGAGCCTTTGATTGGGTTTTTTGTGAATGTCCTCCCGCTCCGGACTAGGCTATCCGGCGAAGAAAGCTTCCGACAGCTAATGGAGCAGACGCGCCGGACATCCATTGATGTTCACTCTCATCAGGATCTGCCATTTGAAACCGTCCTGCAGGAAGTCGTACGGGAGCGGAGGGGCGGACGCACACCGTTCTTTGATGTGTTCTTTAACTATGCGAATATCCGGCAGCAGGCCGTTCAGCTACCCGGCCTTTGTGTCACCAGAGTTCAGCTAGCCGAACCGATTGCCAAGTGCCCGATCACTTTCTACGTTGATGATCTTGGCGAGGATTTCACTCTCCGCCTCTTGTACCAGACGGAACTTTTTTCTGCAGGACGCATTCAGTCGATGCTCGACCAATATTCCTGCCTTCTGGCGGCGGTAATCGACGCTCCTGATGCTCCTATCAATACCCATTCTTTGGTGACAGCGGCATCCTGCAAGGTGGTGCCTAATCCTTCGCAGCCCATCGTCGACGAGACAGTGCCGACCGTTGCTGAGTTGTTTCTGAGTCAGGCCGCACGAACGCCGGATCTGCCGGCCGTGGCAGGCAATGAACATATTCTGACCTACAAGGAACTTGCCTCTCGCGCGCGCTCGATTGAGCAACAGTTGCGAGAAATGGGTCTGGGCAAGCCGGATGTGGTTGCAATTACTGGAGCCAGAACACCGGGGCTCATTGCCGGTCTTCTGGGAGTTCTTCTAAACGGAAGCGTCGTGCTGCCCATCGACAAGAAGCTTCCTGCAAAGCGCAAGCAACTAATGCTGGAACAGGCCAACGCGAAAGCTATTCTCTGGGTGGGTGACCGGCAGTCTGAGATCGCTCTGGAGAAACCGGTGGCGGAACTTGTTGTGGCTGACGACGGCGAATATCTGGGTGATACCGGCGCATCCCTATTGGTGGCGCATGAGGAAATATCAGGCGACGATCCAGCCTACATCTTCTTTACCTCAGGCACTACAGGCACGCCTAAAGCGGTGTTGGGGTGCCACAAAGGCTTGGGCCATTTTCTCAGCTGGCAGAAGAGTACCTTCGGAGTTGGTCCAAGTGACCGGTGCGGGCAACTGGTTGGCCTTTCCTTTGACGTGGTGCTGCGCGATATCCTGCTCCCTCTAGTCAGTGGAGCAACTCTTCATTTGCCGGCGGACCCCGACGATCTTTCCGCAGAAGCAGCGCTGAAGTGGCTGAGCGAAGAAAATATCTCGATCATCCATGTGACACCATCGATTGTTTCCTCATGGCTTCGTCGGCCATCTTCAGGTGCAGCTCTTAAGGACTTGAGGCTGGTGCTTTTCGCGGGCGAACCCCTTTCCAGTACTCTCGTTGGGCGCTGGCGTGAACGTTTCTCTTACACCGGCCAAGTGGTTAACCTCTACGGCCCCACAGAAACAACTCTGGCAAAGTGTTTTTACCAGGCGCCCCTTCAGACGGATGGATTGCCATCTATCTTGCCGGTCGGGCACGCGCTGCCGCAGAGTCAGGCGCTGGTTCTTGGTCCGAATCGGCGGCTTTGTGGAATTAGTGAGCTAGGCGAAATCGTGATCCGGACTCCTTTCCGCAGCCTCGGGTACATGAATGGGGGAGCGGAAGAGAATAAAAGATTCGTAAAAAATCCTTTCCTGAACGAAGAAAACGATCTGCTTTACTTTACCGGTGACATAGGCCGGTACCGCGCGGATGGCGCATTGGAAATCGCCGGAAGGCTCGATGATCAGATTAAGGTCAGGGGAATTCGTATCGAGCCCGGCGAAATCAAAACGATGCTTGTTCGTCATCCTCAGGTCGCGGACTGCGCAGTCATCCCGCAGAAAAAAGAGGATGGCGACTATCGTCTCTGCGCGTACGTAGTAAGGCAGCACGGAAGCAGCATTTCAGATTCAGAATTGAGGAAGTATCTGGCGGAACGGTTGCCTGCGGCTATGGTCCCGTCAACCTTTATCGCGCTTTCAGATCTGCCGCTGACCGCCAATGGAAAGCTGGACCGCAGGGCACTACCCCTACCCGAGAATCTGGAAGAACTGCAGATCGATTCTCAGGTGGCACCCCGGACTCCTGAAGAAGAAAAGCTGGCGATGATCTTTCAGAGCGGGCTGGGGAAATCGCAGGTGGGAGTGCATGACAACTTCTTCGAGCTGGGTGGGCACTCTCTTCTTGCGATGGAATTGGTTGGGGAAATAAGAGAAGCATTCCACACTCCCATGCCCCTCAAACAGTTGTTCGAGACGCCAACCATTGCTGGGCTGGCTGAGGTGCTTACGCGGAAACCGGGGCAGGGGATGCCGCCCTCGCAAGTGGCGCTTCCGGAATTGGTCGTTGATGTGGAGCACAGACACGATCCCTTCCCTCTGACCGACATTCAGCAGGCCTACTGGGTGGGAAGGAGTTCCAGCTTCGAACTAGGGAATGTAGCCACCCATAATTATTCGGAATTCGAGTTCACCGATCTGGATACGGATCGCATGAATGACGCTGTGCTCAAGTTAGTCGAGCGGCACGACATGTTGCGTGCGGTCGTTACTTCGGAAGGCGACCAACGTATTCTCGCCAAGGCGCCGCACCATGAAATTGAGATTCAAGACCTGCGAGACAGGAGCCAGAGTGAGCGCGAAGCGTCTCTGCTGCAGATCAGGCAAAGGCTCTCTCATCAGGTTCTGGAACTGGACCAATGGCCACTGTTTGAAATCGCGGTTTCCAGGATCGACGAACGCCGTTCGCTGATCCACTTAAGCATGGATGCCCTGATCTGCGATGCCTGGAGCAGACGATTGCTGGGCCGGGAATTGCTGCACTTCTATCGGAATCCCGAGGTTCCTCTGCCCCCGCTGGACCTTTCATTCAGGGATTATGTGATCGCGGATGTGCAGTTGCGGGAGCAAACGGTATACAAGAAATCGCAAGAGTACTGGCTTGAGCGCCTTGCCAATCTGCCGCCGGCGCCCGAGATCCCTCTAGCAAAGAACCCGGGATCATTGTCTCATCCCCGATTTGTACGCTTACAGACGCGCCTGGAACCGGAGGTGTGGCTGCGGATGAAGGCGCACGCCACGCGAAAGGGACTTACACCATCCGGCATGATCTGCGCTGCCTACGCCGAGCTGCTGGGGATGTGGAGTAAGAGCCCGGAATTCAGCATCAATCTCACTCTGTTCAACCGGCTTCCTCTGCATCGCCAAGTCAACCAGATTATTGGAGACTTTACATCGCTCGTGGTTGTCGCGATCCAACCGAGTCAGTTGCGCACATTTGAGTTGCGAGCCAGAAAGGTACAGCAGCAGCTATGGGACGATTTGGATCATCGCTACTTCAGCGGCGTAAGAGTTCTGCGTGAGCTGAACCGGAAGCAGGGCAGCGGGGGGCGGGCGCTAATGCCGATTGTTCTGACCAGCGCACTTTTTGGGGATGGGCAGGGAACCGATGACCTCTTGCATGCCTGGCAACGGAACATGGCTTACGGAATCAGCCAGACTCCCCAGGTTTTCTTAGATCATGGCGTCTCAGAACAAGCAGGCGCTTTGGTGGTGACCTGGGACTTCATCGAGGAACTGTTTCCTTCAGGGATGGTTGCTGAAATGTTCGCAGCCTACGAAAGACTGCTGCGCTGCTTAGGCGAGGATGAGGCAAACTGGCGCACAGAAGGTTTTGGTCATTTGCTGCTGGGTGAGCAACTCACTCAACGCAATCTGATAAATGCAACCAAGGATTTCGTTCCGGAGGGTCTGTTGCATGGCGGATTTCTAAAGCAGACCCAAGTTCGACCTGACGCAACAGCCGTGATCTCTCCAGGCCGAAAGATCTCTTACCAGCAGCTGCGGCAAGAAGCTAATCAACTGGCTGACCGTCTGAAGCGAATCAGAGTCAGGGCTAATGAGCTGGTAGCGGTAGTTATGGAAAAGGGCTGGGAGCAGGTGGTTGCGGTGCTCGGTATCTTGCAGGCTGGCGCAGCGTACCTCCCCATTGAAGCTGGCTTGCCGGAAGCCCGCAGAGAACAACTGATGGAACAGGGAAGAGTGCGGGTGGTAATCACTCAACCCTGGCTGAGGAACAAGCTGGGATGGCCACAAGGCGTAACGGCCTTGCTGGCAATCGAGCCGCAGGCACCAAGCTCTGGCGCGGTGCGATGCTTGGCGCACACCAAGCCTCTGGATCTTGCCTATGTGATCTTTACCTCCGGTTCTACAGGTGTGCCTAAAGGAGTGATGGTCGATCACCGGGCTGCGCTGAATACCATTCTCGACATGAACCAGCGCTTTGGCTTAAGCGCGCAGGATCGCGTCCTGGCACTTTCCAGCCTCTCGTTCGATCTGTCAGTCTATGACGTGTTTGGCACGCTGGCAGCGGGCGGAGCAATTGTGCTTCCGCCAGCGGACGCCAAGAGGGATCCACGGCGATGGATGCAACAGCTGGACCAGGAGCAGGTCACCATCTGGAATACTGTGCCCGCCCTTTTGGAGATGTTGGTGGAATATGCTGAGGGTGCCGGTTTGAAGTTGCCCAGCGGCTTACGGTTGGCGTTGCTGAGTGGCGACTGGATTCCGGTTACTCTTCCTGGCCGGGCGCGCGCCTTGCAACCTCTGCTGAACTTGATCAGTCTGGGGGGAGCCACGGAGGCAGCGATCTGGTCCATTTTGTATCCGATCGAAGAAGTGCCGTTCGAGTGGAAAAGTATCCCCTACGGCCGCCCGATGAAGAACCAGTACTTCACAGTACTGCACGAGAACTTTACTCCCTGCCCCATCTGGGTGCCGGGCCAGCTCTACATTGGCGGCATCGGCCTGGCGCAAGGATACTGGCGGGATCCGCGGAGAACGGCAGACCGCTTTGTGCCGCATCCTGAGCAAGCAGAGCGGTTGTACAGAACTGGCGATCTGGGACGTTATCTGCCCGATGGAACAATTGAGTTTCTTGGTCGTGAAGACTTTCAGGTAAAAGTCCAAGGGCACAGGATTGAGACTGGAGAAATCGAGTCCTCACTGGAGCAGCATCCGGATGTGAGGCAAGCCATAGTCAACGCTGTTGGAGAATTGCGTGGCCCCAAGAAGCTCGTTGCATACGTCGTGCCAAGGCAGGGATGCGAGTTGCAACCGGAGGCGCTGCGACAATTTCTGGCGACGCAACTGCCTTCGTACATGGTCCCGGCCGCTATCATCGTTAAAGATTCGCTCCCCTTATCTCAAAACGGAAAGGTCGATCGGAGTGCGCTGCTGGGAACCTCTGTTGTCATGGAGGAATCGCAGGCCCCCGTTCTGACCCCGCGCAGTTCGACAGAAGAAGCTGTGACCAGTTTGTGGGAAGAAGTTCTTGGTCACAAACCTTCGAGCCCACTGGAAAACTTTTTCAGCGCTGGCGGCGACTCTGTCTCCGCGATCAAGTTACTTTCCCGAATAAACAAAATTTTTGGGATTGAAGTTCCTGTCAGGGAATTGTTCGAGCGACCCGCTCTTGAGGATCTGACGAGGGCCGTGGAGAACAGAAAAGAATCTGCTCAGAAGCCAGAAATTCCCGCCGCCGCTTCTACGGATTCCGGCGAATATCCGCTTTCGTTCGCCCAGGAGAGATTATGGTTTCTCTGCCAGCTGGAGCCAAAGAGCCCTTTTTACAACCTGCCGATTACTGTGCGCCTCAAGGGCCGGCTGGAACTCCCTGCTCTCCAAAGTAGCCTGGATGAAGTGGCGAAGCGTCAGGAGATTCTGAGAACCGGGTTCCCTTCTACGCGCGGCAGAATCAGCCCTTTTGTGAGCGAAGAAGCGCGGTTGCCTTTGGAAGTACAGAGCGGGAACGCTGAGGATCCCGAGGAGATTTCTCGAATCATTCGGGAGGAAGTCCGTCGCATTTTCGATCTCGCAACGCCGCCTTTATGCCGGGCCAAGATAATCCAATTGTCGGCGGAGGAACACATCCTCGTACTTACGATCCACCATCTGGTTTCAGATGCGCGTTCACTCGAGATACTGATCCAACAGCTTGCGACTATTTATGAAGGGCGCGTGAAGGGGGAGGACTCGACGTTTTCTAAACTTCGATTCCAGTATAAAGATTTCGCGCGCCGGCAAAAGAAACTCTTCCGGGATGGAGCCTTGCGGCAGCAACTTGCTTATTGGAAGCAGCAACTCGGCGGAACCCTGCCAGTGTTCAATCTCCCTTATGATTCGCCGCTTCCATCGACTCAGTCGCTCGCTTTGCGTGCAGCTAGGGAAAGATTTCATCTTCCGTCCGAACTGTCTGCAAATTTAGCTGGGTTGGCGCAGGATCGGGGGGGGACCCTGTATATGGTGCTGCTGGCAGCTTACAGCGTGTTGCTCAGCTCCTACACAGGCGAGAATGACGCCATCGTAAGCACTAGCGTTTCCAACCGAACGGGTACGGAAACAGAATCCCTGATTGGACTCTTTCTTAACACGATTCTTATGCGCTCACGCATCTCTCCGCAGCTTGCTTTTCGGGAACTGCTGGCGCAGGTACAGAAGGTTGCGCTCGACGCCTATGCGCACCAGGATATTCCCTTTGAAGAGGTGATCAAGGCAATACTTTCGGATCGCAAACTCAATCACGCGCCCATCACTCCAGTTGCTTTCGGATTCAGGAATTCCCCTCCTGCGCTGAGAAAAATCGGCGATCTACAGTTAACACCGCTCGAAATCACCGTCGGCACAGCTAAGTTTGACTGGGAACTTCAACTCGTAAGACGGGAAGAAGGAATTCACGGCTACCTTGAATTCAATCGCGACCGCTTTCGGAGCGGCACGATCACGGCAGTCCTCAACCGGTATCGGCGAATTTTGGAGGAAATTACGCTGAATCCGGAAATCTCAGTTGGAAATCTTATGGATATTGTTGCAAAAGATGCCCAGGTCCAAGGCCTTAAGGCAAAAGCTAAGGCCGCCCGCCCGAGCCTCACTTCAATCAAACCAAAGCCGGTCCCGCTGGCACCCGAAGAACAGGTGAACATTGCCACTCTACCGGGTGGGCGAACTTTGCCCCTGGCTATTTCCGCGAAGGTAGATGTTGATCTGGGAGCATGGATCAAGGGAAATCGGAAATTCGTTGAAGATTCCCTGTTGCGCCACGGCGCGCTTTTGTTTCGCAACTTCAAACTTTCTGGAGGCAATGCTTTTGAGACCATTGTGTCTCAGTCCCACGAACTTCTGGAATACGCGGAGCGCTCTACCCCTCGCCGCCGGGTTACTGGCCGGATTTACACATCGACGGAATATCCTCCGGATCAGTGCATTCCCATGCACAATGAGAATTCCTATTCGCACACCTGGCCGATGAAAATATGGTTCTTTTGCGAATTGCCGGCGGCCTCAGGAGGCGAAACACCCATCGTGGACAGCCGGAGGGTTTATTTGGATCTTGACCCCGCATTACGAGAACGCTTTGAGCAAAAGAAAGTCTTGTATGTGCGCAACTTCAATCGTGGCTTGGGGCTGACCTGGCAGGAGGCCTTTCAGACCGACGAGAAGGCGGTGGTCGAAGCCTACTGTAGCAAGCATGGAATCAGGTATGAGTGGCCTTCCCCGGAGCACTTTAGGACCTACCAGGTGCGGCAAGCTTCAGTTAGGCACCCGGCGACCGGCGAAATGATATGGTTCAACCAGGCGAATCTCTTTCATGTCAACAGCCTCCACGAGAGCACCCGGGAACCCCTGTTGGCAGTTCTGAAAGAACAGGATTTGCCGCGCAACTCCTACTACGGCGATGGAACGCCAATCGAGAAGGATGAACTCCAACACATCGCGAACGTGTATTGCAAACATAGTGTCTCTTTTACCTGGAAACGAGGAGACCTTCTGATGCTGGATAACATGCTCGTAGCTCATGGCCGGATGCCTTTTTCGGGGCCACGCCGGATTCTGGTTGCGATGGCTGAACCCACGAGCATCCAGTAGCTTTTTCGCAGACACCCTCACAAAACTAACTCTAACCAGCACGTTTTCTCTGCGGGCCGGCCAAGTGCGCCCCTGAGAAGGAACCTGAGGTGTGGGTTTTAGCAACGGTGTCGCGGCGCCACCGAAGACACCGTGGTTTACGGAAAGTGTTTGGAGAATCGGGAATCTGATCACTCACTCATAGCGAGGGTGGTTTCTTACAAATCCGCCCTTTCGCAGCACGCCCCTTTCTGAAGATAGTCATTACGCCAAGGAATGAAGGTTACGTTCAGAGCGCACGATTGCCATTAAGAGGAGAATCGCAAATGGACGCGGTCATAAAAGGATTTGAGTTGTCGCCGCAGCAAAAGAGAATCCTTGATTTGCAAGAGGATGGTTCGAACTACCACGGCCATATTGCCCTGGGAATAAATGGAGTGGAAGATCGCAATGAAATCAGGGAAGCGGTCAGCAGAGTCGTCGATCGGCACGAGATTCTGAGAACCACATACTCAAGGCTTGAAGGAGTGGCAGCTACGCTCCAGTTCATCGGCGAACAGGCGGACTTCATCTGGGAAGAAGCCACAGACACAGGTTCTGAGGATGAGACTGGCTCCGGCAAAGATGCGGCCAGCCGGGTTGTTCCGGAACTCTTGTTACAACAAGGACCGCCGCTTCACGCGTGTCTGGTCTGCCGGCCTGGTAATCGCTATGTGCTGCACCTGTTTGTGACGTCACTCTGCGCCGACGCCATCTCGTTGAAGATCATTGCTCAGGAAATTGCAGAGCTTCTCGAAAACAACCAGGAAGACCTGCTCTCGCCTCGACCGGTTCAGTACATTCACTTCGCTGAGTGGGAAAATCAGCTCCTGGAGAGTGAAGAAGCTTCGCAGTGGTCGGCGTTACAGATTTACGACGCCGGCTTTGGCAACGGCATTAACATCGGCAGGAAACATATTCCCCATGAGCTTGTCGCCCACCAATCCGAAGCCTATTCGATAAGACTCGGTCCAGAGGTTCTGCGCGGGATACGCGCCGTCGCCCATGGCTGTAACGTCCCTCAGTCGACTGTTCTTTTGGCCTGCTGGGCAGTCCTGCTGTGGCGCCGGACACAGGCTTCGGAAGTAGTGATTGGCAGCGTTCTCGATGGAAGGGAACATGACGACATTCTGGAGCAAGCGGTGGGACTGTTCTCAACCTATGTGCCGCTCAGCTTCCAGTTGACGAGCGGGCAGTCCTTCGCTCAGGTTGTCCAGAGCACGCACGGGATTGTCTCTCACCCGGACAACCGGGATGCGGCGTTCGCGCTGAGACACCTGATCAACGGTCTTGGAGTTGGAAACGGGCATTCGAATGGGAATGGCCATTCGAATGGAAATAGCCCAGGCCTCAAATATATGGCTGTCGGTTTCGATTACGACGAATACGAGGAAGGCCTGACCGGCAGGGTTTCTATTGATCAAACCTTTAGCTACATTGAGAAGTTCAAGATTCGCCTCTCGCTAATTGCCCGCACTGCCGGACTAGAAGAAAGGGCCAGCGCTAACTTCCACTACCTCCCGCAAATGGTTTCAGCGGCGGAAGTTGAGGAAATTGCCGACCAGTTCCAGACACTGGCTGCCAACGTGGCAGATAGTCCAGAGTGTCCCATCGAGCGTCTCAACCTGCTAAGTGAAAAGCAATTTCAGCGTACTGTACACGAATTCAACCAGACAGCGAAGCAGTCCGCACCCGAGCCTGCGGTCCAGGTGAGATTCGAAAGCCAGGTCCTCAAGACTCCTGAGAACCTGGCTGTCGTCTGTGGAGAGGATAGGTATACCTATTTCGAGCTAAACGCCGCAGCGAATAAGCTAGCTAATTATCTGAGACATAATGGAGTCGGCCCGGATACGCTGGTCGGCATCTGTGTTTCGCCTTCGTTGGCAATGGTGGTCGGCATCCTTGGGGTGCTCAAGGCGGGTGGAGCGTATGTACCCCTCGATCCCATCTATCCCCCGGACCGTATCGCATACATCCTGGAAAATGCCAAGTGCGCGCTGGTTTTGACCGAAGAGAAACTGGTAAGCAAGATTGGCGTCTCGCCGGTATCCATATTTTGCCTCGATAAGGACTGGGCGCTGGTGCCGGATCAACCAGAAAATCCTACAATCATAATCTCGCCCCTTAATCTGGCTTACGTGATCTACACCTCGGGCTCCACAGGCAAGCCTAAGGGAGTCATGGTCAATCATGAAGGTGTACTCAATTATCTGGATTGGTGCTCCAGACGATATCAGTTCGAAGGCGGCCAAGTCGCTCTGCATTCGTCCATTGCTTTTGATTTGACAGTTACGGCGTTGTTTTTCCCCTTGATGACGGGCAGGGCGGTTCGGCTGGTTCCGGAAAGCATTGGGCATGATGCTTTGGCTCAAACGTTGAGCGAGCACGATGATTTCTCATTTATCAAGTTGACTCCCGCGCACTTCAAGCTGCTCAGCCGGCAATTGTCCTCACAGCAGATCGCCAAATCAACGCGAGCTTTGCTGATTGGCGGTGAGGCGCTCTTCTTCGAGGATCTTGCAGTCCTGGGAGAAGGCGGGCGAAGTGTCGCGGTATTGAATGAGTATGGCCCGACAGAAACAGTAGTTGGGTGCTGCGTGTACCAAGCCATCTCCGAACCCGGGCAGGCTGGTGCAGTCCCTATCGGAAAGCCTATCCACAATATGCGGCTCTACGTACTAGATGGCGAACTGCGTGCGGCTGCGCCGGGGCTCGAAGGCGAACTTTACATTGGCGGAATTGGGCTTGCGCGCGGCTACCTGTTGAACCCATCGTTGACCGCCGAAAGATTTGTACCCGATTGTTTTGGTGGGCCGGGCGGCCGACTCTACAAAACCGGCGATCTCGTGCGTCTTCGTCCCGACGGAGAGTTGGAGTATATCGGCCGCCGCGATACGCAGGTTAAGGTTCGCGGCTTTCGCATTGAGCTGGATGAAATCCAAAAGGTAATGGAAGAGCATCCTTCGGTCGCTTCAGCAGCGGTCATCGCCCGCGAAGATGAGGGCCGGGAGAAGCACCTGGTCGCTTATGTTGTCCGCGAAGCAGGTGCTGAGGTCAAAATCAGCGAACTGCAGCAGTTTCTGGAAACCAGGCTGCCGCCATACATGGTCCCGGCCAGCTTTGTCGAACTCGACGAACTGCCGTTAACCGTGAACGGGAAACTGGATCGTGCAGCGCTGCCGGCGGCTGAGCGATCGGCGAATGAAGCTGCTTACCGGGCGGCGATAAGCTTTGAAGAAGAAGTACTCGCCGGCGTGTGGTCTCAGGTTCTGTACAACGAACAGGTTGGAGTTGACGACAATTACTTTGCTCTGGGCGGCGATTCCATCCGTTCCATTCAGGTGGTCGCTCGAGCCAAGGAAAGAGGTCTGTCATTCTCAGTGGAGGACCTCTTCAATTACCCGACCATCCGCAAACTTGCGAACCTGATTGCTTCCCGCGAGAAGAAGAGTGGCGCCGAGGATACTCGCAAGCCATTTGCGATGATCTCCGAGGAAGACCGGAAAAAGATGCCTCCCCACATTGAGGATGCATATCCGCTGAGCATGCTGCAGGCGGGCATGATCTTCCATCGGGAATACAATTCGGGGTCGGCGATTTATCATGACATCAGCAGCTTCCATCTGAGGGCGCCCTTGAATCTCGAGGGGTTGTCGGAAGCCCTCCGGCGTTTACTCGACCGGCATCCGGCCCTCAGAACATCTTTCGATCTCACTCATTTCAGTGTTCCGCTGCAACTGGTTCATCGCGAGTCTCCGATACCTCTGCAGATTGTGGACTTGAGCCACTTGTCGTCTTCGGAGCAGGAAGCCGCCATTGCCCAATGGTTCACTGAGGAGAAGCAGAAGGGGTTTGATTTTTCAAAGCTTCCCCTCATTCGCTTCTGCGTGCACAGACGCGGAGAAAATGTGTGGCAGTTCGCATTGAGCTTCCATCACGCCATCCTGGATGGCTGGAGCGAAGCTACCATGCTCACCGAGATGTTCCACCAATACCTCGTCCTAGCCGAGGGCGAAGAAGTGCTTGTGGCTGCGCCGGCTATTCTATCCCGGGAATTCTTGGAGTTGGAGCGGCAGACGCTGACCTCCGAGGAAGCTCGCAAATACTGGTCTAGCCAGCTGGCGGGAAGCAGTCTGATCAAGATACCGCGGTGGCCGCACCAGCAGGCTCCTACGGAGCGCGAAATTATTATCAAGGAAGTACCGATCAGCCCTGGAGTTTCTGATGGGCTCAAAAAGATGGCGCTCAGCTCCGCAGTAATGGTGAAAAATGTGCTGATGGCCGCCCACATGAGAGTGATGGGGCTGTTGAGTGGTCAGACAGATGTTCTGAGCTGCATGGTAGCCAGCGGCCGTCCCGAAGATATGGACGGAGACCGCGTGCTTGGATTGTTCATCAACAGTATGCCGATTCGCGTGAACCTGGCCGGTGGAACGTGGACGGACCTGGTCACCTCCACCTTTGAAGCCGAGCGCGAAGTCCTGCCTTACCGGCGGTATCCAATGGCCGAGCTGAAACGGCTGGTAGGCGGGCGCGCCCTCTCTGAGACGCTGTTTTATTTTACCCACTATCACGTCTACCAGTCCCTTCAGAAATTCAAGGAACTTGAAGTGCTGGGCGGAATGCTCTATGAAGAAACAAGTTTTGTGATCGCGGCAAACTTCAGAATAGATCCGTTCACCTCCCGCGTGTACCTCACTCTGAAGTGCGATGGCACGCAGTTGCCTAAAGAGCAGGTTGACGTAATTGCGGGCTATTACCAGAGGGTGCTCGAGCTCATGGCGAGCCAGCCGAATGGCCGCTATGAGACTGCCTGCCTGCTTTCGGAACAGGAACTGCAGAGGTTGCAGCCGGAGTCAAAAGAGCATGAGGCTCCGTATCCTCACGGCGATCAATGCGTTCACCAGATATTTGAGAAGCAGGTGAAAGAGAATGCTGGAGCTGTAGCCGCTTCCTGCGATTCAAGAAATCTCACCTACGGTCAGCTCAACGGCTTTGCGAACCAGTTGGCGAGACGCTTGCGGAATCTGGGAGTGGGGCCTGAGACCCACGTCGGCCTTTGCGTTGATCGGTCTCTCGATACCGTGATTGCGATCCTCGCAATCCTGAAGGCTGGCGCGGCGTACGTTCCTCTCGATCCCAAGTACCCGAGGGAGCGCATCAACTTCATGATGCAAGACGCCGGCGTCAGCGTGTTGGTGAGCCAACAGGAGTATCTCGATTCCCTGCCGGATCATCAGGGACCAATAGTCTGCTTGGATAAGGATTGGGAGGAAATTCTTCGGGAGAGCGATCAGGACCTCTTGTGTTCGACGAAGCCAGCAAACCTGGCCTACATTATTTATACGTCCGGCTCCACTGGCCAGCCTAAGGGCACGCTTGTAACGCACGAACAGGTGGGGCGTCTATTCTCCTCAACCCAGCCTTGGTTCAAGTTTGGTGCTTCAGATGTCTGGACCTTGTTCCACTCTTATTCATTCGATTTTTCAGTTTGGGAGATTTGGGGCGCGCTGTTGTATGGCGGCCGACTGGTCGTTGTTCCCCACATGGTGGCCCGCTCACCGGAAACGTTCTACGATCTGCTCTGCCGGGAAAAAGTGACCGTCCTGAACCAGACCCCGTCAGCTTTTCGACAGCTCATTCGCACCGAACAAGATCGAAAGGAAGCGGGCAGACTCGCCCTAAGGTATGTGATTTTTGGCGGGGAAGCGCTAGAGATGGGAAGTCTGAAACCTTGGTTTGAGCTTCATGGCGATCAGCGGCCCCAGCTGGTGAACATGTATGGCATCACTGAAACAACGGTTCATGTGACCTACAAACCGCTGGAACACGCCGACGTTGATTTACCCGGAAGCTGCATTGGAATACCCATTCCTGATCTACAGGTCTACATCCTCGATCCAAACATGCAGCCTGTTCCGTTCGGCGTTGTGGGGGAATTGTACGTGGGTGGGGCCGGGGTCACGCGTGGTTACTGGCGTCAGCCGTCGCTCACCGCCCTGAGATTTATTCCGAGCCCGTTCAGCAGCAAAGCTGGCGGGCGCCTCTACAAGACAGGCGACCTGGGCAAGTTCCTTTGCGACGGTACGATTGAGTACATTGGCAGAGCCGATAACCAAGTCAAGATTCGCGGCTTCCGCATCGAGTTGGGCGAGATCGAATCCGCCCTGTGCCGCCATCCCGAGATCAGGGATGCTGTTGTATTAGTTCATCAGGATGCCACTGGTGACAAGAAGCTGATTGCCCACTGTGTACTCAACGAAGGTGTAGGCGAATTGCCGGCTGATCTGCGCTCCTTTCTGCGGCAAACGCTGCCCGATTACATGACGCCGTCGGTCTTTGCCGCTATCGCTGCAATTCCCCTGACGGCGCAGGGCAAACTGGACCGGGCGGCCTTGCCCCTGCCAGGCACGGAACGGCCGCAGGTAGAGTCTTCCTATGTCGCCCCTAAGACTTCGACAGAAGAAGTTCTGGAGCGTATCTGGGCGAGCGCTTTGCAGATCGATCGGGTCGGTGTGAATGACAACTTCTTTGAACTGGGTGGGCACTCTCTGATAGCTACCCATTTGGTGGTTCTGGTGCGCGCCGCTTTCCAGATCAATCTGCCCGTCCGCGCCTTGTATGACTCGCCTTCGATTTCCCGGCTGGCAGAAGTGGTCGAGAATCTGGCCGGTCAGGAAGGAGCCAAGGCTGAACAGTACCACGCGATCGAGAACATCATTCCTGATCGGGAAAACCGTTTCCAGCCCTTCCCACTCACCGATATCCAGCAGGCCTACTGGGTGGGGCGCAATCAGGGCTTCGAGCTGGGAGACATGCCCGCTCACATTTACCTTGAGTTCGAAGCGGTGGGATTAGATTTCCAGCGTCTTTCAACTGCATTAAGAAGATTGATTGACCGCCATGACATGCTTCGTGCGATTGTGCTGCCCGATGGAAGACAGCAGATTTTGGAACATGTCCCGGCTTACGACGTCGAGTTGACAGACCTGCGGAGCCAGCCGACGGAGCAGGGTGAAGCCCATCTCAAAGCCACCCGTGATCGTATGTCGCATCAGATGTTCACCAGCAACCGATGGCCTTTGTTCGAAATCAAGGCAAGTTTGCTGGACGGTAACCGCACGCGGCTCCACTTCAGCATCGATCTGCTAATAACCGATGCCGACAGTCTTGGCATTCTCAACCGCGAACTCGGCCTGTTTTATCTGAATCCTGAGGCCGAACTTAAGCCGTTGGGTCTTTCATTCCGCGACTATGTATTAGGCGAGTTACAGCTTCGCGAATCTGCCCATTACAGCAAGTCACGGGAATACTGGCTGAGTAGGCTGGATCAGATACCTCCCGCGCCCGACCTGAGCATGGTAAAGACTTTTGATGCTCTGATCAGCAAACAGTTCGGCCGTTTCGAAGGAATCCTAGAGCCGGTTGCATGGAAGAGATTGAAGACTCGAGCGGCCCGCGCCGGCATCACGCCTTCCGGTCTGCTGCTGGCGACTTACTCAGAAGTTCTGGCGCATTGGAGCAAGAGTCCTCGATTTACCGTCAATGTAACAACCTACAATTGCCTGCCTCTGCATCCCGACGCCAGAGATCTAGTGGGTGATTTCACCTCCCTGACTCTGGTGGCAGTCAACAGCACGCAGGATACGTTCGAGGCAAGAGCCCGAGCGATTCAACAACAGTTTGTGGAGGACATGGAGCACAACTATTTTGGCGGCATTCAGGTGATTAGGGAGTTGGCTCGCTCGCAGAACAGTATGACGAGCGCAAGCATGCCTGTGGTATTTACCAGCACGCTGCCATTGCACACTCGAGAAGGCGACCGAACGGCGGCTATTCCAGTCGAACTGGTGGCCGGAATCACGCAGAGTCCCCAAACGTTGCTCGATCATCAGGTCTCCGAGGTCGGAGGCGCTTTGACCATGCGCTGGGACTTCATAGAGGAGCTGTTCCCGCCTGGAATGATGCAGGACATGTTCGCAGGCTATCAACGGCTTTTGAAGTTCCTGGCCGAAGAGGAGGCCAGCTGGCAGTCACGGCATTTCAATGATCTGCTGCTGGGCGAGCAGCTCACGCAGTGCAATCTGGTGAATGCCACTGCGGATGTCGTTCCTGAAGGGTTGCTCCACGGCGGGTTCCTGAGGCAGGCGGAAACGCGGCCTCAGGCAGTCGCCGTCATCGCCCCTGGCCGCAGCATCTCGTACCAGCAGTTGCTAACGGAAGCAAATCACCTTGCTTCTCAGTTGCGGCGGATTGGAGTGAAGCAGAATGACCTTGTAGCAGTTGTCATGGAAAAGGGATGGGAGCAGGTCGTTGCGGTCATTGGCGTTCTGCAATCAGGGGCCGCTTATTTACCGATAGAGGCGGGTTTGCCTGACGCACGGATAAGCCAGCTCCTGGAGCAGGGCGAAGCGCGCATCGCCGTTACGCAGCCCTGGCTTGTGGCGAAGATACAAACGTCCGCGAAAGTGGAGGTTCTCACGGTCGAGTCGCATCCGGCCGGCGCGCCCATGGAATCTTGTACGCTCCCGCCGGATGATCCCTCGTGCCTTGCTTACGTAATCTTTACGTCAGGCTCAACTGGCGTGCCCAAAGGGGTGATGATAGATCACCGGGCAGCGCTGAATACTATTGTCGATATGAACCAGCGCTTTGGGCTGAGCGCGCAGGACCGGACACTGGCGCTATCCAGTTTGTCATTTGATTTATCGGTCTATGACGTGTTTGGCACATTGGCGGTGGGCGGAGCGATTGTTATGCCGCCTGCGGATTCCAACCGCGATCCCCAGCACTGGATGTATTTGCTGCACCAGCACCAGGTTACGATTTGGAACACGGTGCCTGCTCTCTTAGAAATGCTGGTGGAGTATGCGGAGGGGGCACGTCAGCCTTTGCCTCCAACTCTGCGTCTGGCTTTGCTAAGTGGCGACTGGATTCCGGTCACCCTGCCGGATCGGGCCCGGGCGTTGCAGCCGGAGTTGAATCTGATCAGTCTGGGTGGGGCTACTGAAGCAGCAATCTGGTCCATCCTCTATCCAATTCAGGAGGTGCAACCCGGATGGAAGAGCATTCCCTACGGACGCCCTATGAAGAACCAGTACTTCATGGTCCTGCATGAGAACTTCACGTCATGCCCGACCTGGGTGCCGGGTCAGCTTTACATAGGTGGCGTCGGTCTGGCGCGAGGGTACTGGCGTGATCCGGAGAAGACGGGCAGCCGCTTCGTGTCCCATCCTTTAACCGGTGAGAGGCTTTACCATACCGGAGACTTGGGGCGCTATCTACCTGACGGTAATATTGAATTTATGGGTCGTGAAGATTTCCAGGTCAAGGTTCAAGGACACAGGATTGAGACCGGGGAAATTGAATCAACACTGGAACAGCATCCGGCGGTGCGACAAGTAGTAGTCAATGCCGTTGGGGCGTTGCGCGGGCCCAAGAAGCTGGTGGCGTACATTGTGCGCAAAGAAACTCAAGATGCAGGGTCGTCGGCCTCTTCGGAATTGTTGCTGGAAGAATCAAAACGGGAAGTCTTCAAAAGGAGCCGTCCTGGATTGCGACCCATCAATGACGGGTTGAGTGCGGTCGACCTGATCTCCGGTGATTTTGAAGATGGCGAAATTGAGAAGTACAAGGTTCGTCGCAGCCATCATCAGTTTCAGAGCAACAGCCTTGCACTCGGTCACATCAGTGACTTTCTGAGCCCTTTACGCCAGAGGGAACTGCAAGGCAAAGCCAAATATCTTTACGGTTCAGCTGGTGGTCTTTATCCGGTCCAGATCTACCTGCATGTCAAGGACGGTCGCATCGTTGGACTTCAAGGCGGCACCTACTATTATCATCCACTCGAACACCGCCTGATATTGCTATCTGGAGAATCCACAATTGACGAAACGGTGTATTGGCCGGCTAACCGGGGAGCCTTCCGGCAGTCTGCATTCTCCGTTTTCCTGATCGCAAGAATGTCTGCAGTCGAGCCCCTGTATGGCCGTGTGGCAAGGGACTTTTGCCTGATTGAAGCGGGATTGATGACCCAGCTTCTCGAAATGACGGCTCCGCAACAGGGCATCGGTTTATTGCAAATCGGAGCCATCGACTTTGACCGCATCAAAGACTCCTTCAAACTCGCCGACGGCCAGGTTGTGCTTCACAGCCTAGTTGGTGGCGCGGCTGTTGCAGTAGCGGAACAGCCGGCTGCGGACCCCAGTCCATCCAGCAATATAAAGGTGGAACGCGACAGCTTCGGCACCTTGAAGGAAGAACTGAAGAGTTTTCTGCGGGCGAGATTGCCGGAATACATGGTGCCTGGAAGCTTTGTTGAACTTTCTAAGATTCCGTTGACATCCAATGGAAAAGTAGACAGAAACGCCCTGCCTATGCCGGAGAAGTCCGCGGCAAGTACGCCGAGAAATTTTACGGCTCAGAATGAACTTGTCCAGAACATGATGGCGGTCTTTGCCGAGGAGCTGAATGTCGACCAGATAAGTCTGGACCAGAACTTCTTTGATCTGGGAGCGAATTCTCTCATGCTGGTCAGGATCCACCGTAAGCTCCAGGAAATCCTCAAGCGTCCGTTCCCCGTGATCGCCATGTTCCGCCATTCAACGTTGTCCTCGCTGCTTGACCACCTCAGCCAGGATGGAATCCTGAATCCTCAAACTATAACTCCGGAAGATCGGGCCATGAAACAACGCCAGTCCAGGAGAGCACGGGCGAGATAACGCCGGTGCTCTCTTCGAGATCACGCAAAACTTACTGTCATCTTCCCTCAAGAGAAACTATCTATGGAAAATCCAGAATCTGCGAATTGCGGTTCGGAAAATCACATTGCCGTCATCGGCATGGCCTGCCGGTTTCCCGGCGCTGACAACCCAGAACAATTCTGGAAGAACTTGACCGAGGGCGTAGAGTCCATCGTTCATTTCTCCGATGAAGAGCTCAGGGAGCAAGGGGTTGACGATTCGGTGCTGCGTGATCCTGCTGTCGTCAAGGCAGCGGCCCGGATCGATCATGTTGATCTGTTCGATGCTGCATTCTTTGGGTACAGCCCGCGTGAAGCTGAGGCGATCGATCCTCAGCAGCGCATCTTTCTGGAATGTGCTCATGAGGCCCTGGAACGGGCTGGCCACGACCCTGACCGATTCGCTGGACTTGTAGGGGTTTATGGAGGATCAGGGGTCAACACCTACCTGATGCGCATTCTGGCTCAACCGGCCAGAGATGCGGTCCAGAGCCTGCAAGCTACTGTTGGCAATGATAAGGATTACCTGAGTACCCGCGTTTCCTACAAATTGAACCTGCGTGGACCGAGCCTTTGTGTCCAGACAGCCTGCTCTACCTCCCTGGTGGCAGTCCATCTAGCGTGCCAGGGATTGCTGGACTTCGAATGCGATATGGCTATTGCCGGCGGCGTCTCGATACGCGCGCCCCAGCCGCCCTTCTATCGCTATCTTGAAGGAAGCATCCTCTCTCCCGATGGGCATTGCCGGGCTTTCGACGCAGGCGCCAATGGGACCTTGTTTGGCAATGGAGCGGGTGTTCTGGTGCTCCGGCGACTGGAGGACGCGCTTAAAGACGGTGACAACGTTCTTGCCGTCATCAGGGGCTCGGCGATTAATAATGATGGAGCAGCGAAGGTCGGGTACACCGCGCCCAGCGTGGAAGGCCATGTGGAGGCCATCAAGACGGCTTGGGCCCGGGCGGACCTCGATCCTTCTACTCTCACCTTAATGGAAGCCCACGGTACTGGCACTCTTTTGGGCGATCCCATTGAACTCTCGGCCCTTACTCAGTCATTTCAAACCAGAACAAATAAGACTGGGTTTTGCGCCCTTGGGTCGGTCAAAACGAATATCGGCCATCTGGATGCGGCAGCGGGCGTGGCAAGCATGATCAAGACCATCCTGGCCATGACCCACGCTGCCATCCCTGCCAGCTTGAATTTCGTGGCTCCCAACCCTCAATTCGATCTTCAGCTTACTCCGTTCTTTGTGAATACCGGGTTGAAGACCTGGGATGCACCAGGACCGCGGCGCGCGGCGGTGAGTTCGCTCGGTATAGGCGGAACGAACGCGCATGTCGTGCTGGAAGAAGCTCCGCGACAAGAGTCGGGAAGAAGCAAGAGATCTCACCAGTTGCTGCCCCTGTCCGCCCGAACTGCTTCTGCTCTGGAAGAGATGACCCGGCAGCTTTACGATCACTGCAGTGCGAATCGCGATCTCAACCTTGCCGATGTTGCCTTCACTTATCAGATCGGTCGAAGGCAGATGCCCTATCGCCGGGTGGTCGTCTGTGATTCTTCAAGAGCGCCAAGTCTTCCGGAGCCGTCTTCCTCAGCGGTGTTCAGCGGAATGTCGCGCAAGGCCAGGCCGAGGATTGTGTTCATGTTCCCAGGCCAGGGAGCGCAATACCCAGAGATGGCAAAAGAGATCTATGAAGCCGAGCCCCTGTTTCGAGAACAGGTAGACAGCCAGCTTGCATTTCTCAAGTCTGAATTAGGGTTGGACCTCCGTAACCTCATTTTTCCTAGTAATCAAAACCCAACCGGGACGAAAGAGTTGACTCAAACCTCATTCGCCCAGCCCGCATTGTTTGTGGTGGAGTACGCCTTGGCCCAGCTTCTTATTTCCTGGGGTATCCGCCCCGATGCAATGATCGGCCACAGCCTCGGTGAGTTTGTAGCGGCATGTCTCGCCGGTGTTTTCACGCCTGAGCAGGCGTTGAAGCTTGTTGGCAATCGGGCGCGGTTGATGCAGCAGCAATTCACCGGATCAATGCTTGCGGTGTCCCTGAGCGAAGATCGAGTGACACCGTGGTTGAGCAACGATCTGTCACTCGCTGTGGTAAACGGGCCTTCTGCTTGTGTGATTTCCGGACCCTCACCCGCCATTGAAGATCTGAAACAAAGGATGAAGGATGCACTGATCAACGCGTGCGTACTGGAGACATCACATGCTTATCATTCGGAAATGATGGCTCCTGCCGTGGCGCCCTTTCAGGCTCTTGTGGCACGGGAGACCCTGCAGCCGCCTCAGATTCCCTATTTTTCCAACGTGACGGGCACCTGGATTGAGGCTTCTGAAGCGACTGATCCCGGTTACTGGGCAAGGCACCTTCACGAGACAGTGCGCTTTGGAGATGCTGTTCAAGAAGTCTTGACGCTTTCCGATACGCTCCTGTTGGAAGTCGGACCCGGCCACGCACTCAGCTCTATAGCAAGACAGATGTCGAGGGATGCGGTGGCCATCGCCACGCTGCCAGCAAGGACTCAGCACGATTCTGGAAAGAGCTCGGTAGAAACGCTACTGACTGCTGTCGGCAGGCTGTGGATCGAAGGCACTCCGGTAGCGTGGCGGAAGCTGCATGAGGATGAGCTGCGGCGCCGGTTGCCTCTGCCTACTTACCCCTTTGAACGCCAGAGTTATTGGATCGGTGGTGATCAACACCTTGCGCTGACCTCGAATCGCCAGGCTGAAGTGCAGAGAGCCCCGATTGACGAATGGTTTTATCTCCCGTTATGGCAGCAGTCGCCGCCGCCATCCGCTCTGCCTGAGCGCACTCTGGAGAATGGATGCTGGCTTATTCTTCACGATGAATTCTCCGTCGGCGACCGGTTGGTGCAGAGCCTGGAAGCTAGGGGAGAAAAGATAGTTTCAGTTCGGATGCATTCGGCTGATGCAAAGGTTCACCCTGGGGATTATGTTCTCCATTCCCGTGACAAAGAGGGCATTAAGTCTCTGATGAAGGAGATTAGAAAATCGGGTCTCCTTCCACACACGATTGTGAATCTCTGGACAGTGTCAGGAACAGCGGCTGCTCCCACCGCGGGCGCGGCATTCGAAGACTTTATCGGAATTATCGAAATTGTGCAGGCAATATCTGCGCTAGGACGCGATGCCTCGGTGGAACTGCTAATTGTTTCCAACAGCTTTGGTGACGTCGCCGGGAGGGATGAGCAACATCGCCCGGACAAAGCTCACTTGATCGCCGCGGCGCTTGTAATTTCACAGGAGTGTCCGGGCATTCAATGCCGCTGCATCGGGTTGGCCGCGGGCGTTGAGCAAATCGATGATCAGCACATCAGCCAGTTGATCAGAGAAATGAAGGTGCTGTCTCGCGATCCTCTAGTCTCGCACCATCTGAATCGTTGGGTCCAGACATACGGCAAAGTTTCTCTCCCCCTACGAGGCATTAGTCACACTCCGCTGAAGGACAGAGGCACGTACCTGATCACTGGTGGTTTAGGTGGACTGGGACTAATGGTTGCCGATTTTCTTGCGCGCGAGCTTCATGCCCGCCTCGTGCTGATGAATCGCTCTCCCTTCCCTCCGCGCGAATCATGGGACAACCTGATCGAGCAGGAAACGCCAGAAGTTCTCCTTTCACGCATCAACCAGGTCCGCCAGCTCGAAAAGGCTGGAGCCGAAGTCCTGATTCTTGAGGGTGACATTTCCGTCCAAGAGGATGTGGAAAGGGTTTTTCAGGAAGGCAGCCGAAAATTTGGAAGGATAGACGGCGTTTTTCATCTTGCAGGGGTGCCGGGAGCAGGACTCGTGCAGTTCAAGAATACTGACTCGTCCGCGCGGGTATTCGGCCCGAAGGTGTTTGGGACAGAGAACCTGAGTCGCGCCATGCAGCAATGGCCAGCTGACTTCCTAGTAATGTTCTCTTCCATCGCCTCTGTTACCGGAGGTCTGGGACAGGTTGATTACTGCGCGGCGAGCAGGTTTCTTGACACCGTCGCCCAGAGTGCGCCCAAGAGTGGCGTGCGCACAATCTCGATAGCCTGGGATGCATGGCAATCAGATACTTGGCAGGATTCGGCCCTGGCCTCGTTCCCCAAATTGCGAGACCTTCTAAAACAGAGAAGAAAGCAATACGGGATTACCGCCTCTGAGGGGATGGAGGTTCTGCAGAGAGTGCTGGCCAGCTCGCTTTCTCACGTGATCGTTTCCACTCAGGATCTGAAAACAACAATCGAAAACCACGACAGATACTCCCGCACGGTTGTGAGTGAGCAGGCTCAGGCAAGATCTGCTGCGGAACCTTCACGCGGTCGTTCTTCATTGAGTGTACCCCGTGTACCGCCCAGGAATCCCCTGGAGGAAAATATCGCTGCGTTGTGGGAGGAAGTCCTCGGAGTCAGGCCGGTCGGGATTCACGATGATTTCATTGAATTGGGAGGGCATTCGCTGCTTGCCATTGAATTGACGGCCCGCCTCCGCGAAGCCTTTCATATCGAGTTGCCCTTGAAGGCCATCTTCGAGTGTCCCACAGTGTCGGCTCTGGCCAATTTGATTTCTAAAGAGAAATCCATGGATGGCGCATCCCCTCAAATTGACATTGAGGAATTGCTGGCTGAAGTGGAACGTCTCTCTCCGGAAGAAGTTGTGGCTCAACTCGAGCACTTACAGCAATAAATCCCCGATGGAGCAAGTAATAAGTTCGTTTGCACCACCCAATAACTGGAGGAGCATATGGGCTTGGTAGATAAACGGCTGGCGTCACTGTCTCCGGAAAAGCAGAAGCTATTCGATATGTTGCTCAGGAACAAAGGGCTGCCCAACGAGAGTCCCAACACGCAAGATCCGCGAATGGATGATGTCTCCGGTACAGACACCTCCGATAAATCCGATTTTCAGCTCAAACGACCGCTCAAGTTCAGTCTCTTCTTTTTTTCAGAAGAAGCCACCGACTCATCTGTCAATAAATATGACTTGATTCTGGAGAGCGCCAAACTGGCGGATCGACTTGGCTTCCATGCGATCTGGACACCGGAGCGACATTTTCATCCTTTCGGGGGGCTTTACCCGAATCCTTCCGTACTCAGTGCGGCTTTGGCCATGATTACCAGCAAACTGGAATTGAGGGCTGGCAGCGTCGTTATGCCCCTGCACCATCCCATCCGGATTGCGGAAGAGTGGTCGGTGGTAGACAACCTTTCCCGCGGGCGGGTCGGGCTCGGTTTTGCCTCGGGGTGGCACATGGACGATTTTGTGTTTGCTCCCGGCGCCTATGAATTACGTAAAGATGTGACCTTCAGAAACATCGAGGTTATCAAGAAGCTTTGGGCCGGTGAAGCGATCTCATGGCCGGGTGCAAACGGCCGTGAAACCAAGGTCGGCATTTACCCCAGGCCCATTTCCAAAAGTCTTCCCATTTGGATCACTTCAGCCGGAAGCGAAGAAACCTTCATCCGAGCGGGCGAAATTGGAGCCAACGTTCTCACAGGCCTCACTGGTCAGAGCCTGGACGAACTGGGAAGAAAAGTCGGAGCTTATCGTCAGTCGCTTGCGCAGAATGGGTACTCGCCGGATGCAGGCCAAGTGTCCCTGATGCTGCATACCTTCGTGGGCGAGAACGACGCAGACATTAAGAAGACGGTTCGAGGCCCCATGTGCAACTACTTAAAAACCAATCTCGGACTGCACCGCAACCTGGCCCAAACCAGAAACAGCGCCGTGGATGTTCAAAATTTCACGGCGGCCGATGAGGATGCCTTGTTGACGTTCGCTTTTGAGCGTTACTTCAATGGAAGTGCTCTGTTCGGTACTCCGCTCTCCTGTACCCGGATGCTGAAACGGTTGAATGAGATCGAGATAGACGAGGCCTGCTGCTTGATTGATTTCGGAATTGATGCGGCCACCATCCTCGAGGGAATCCGCCACCTTGCCAGTCTCAAAGACCGCTTAGAGATTCTGGGTCCTCCGCGAGTATCAACACCAGTTTTGCTGAGCCAGTCGGCTCAACCCAAAGGAGCAAATCATGTTTGATAGCTTGATTCAAGACACCCTTTACTCTTTTCGCAAGCTTGTGGGTAGTAAGGTGTTCAGCATTGTGGCCGCGATTTCTCTCGCTCTGGGCATTGGCGCTAATACTGCTTTGTTCAGCGTAGTGAAGGCTGTTTTCTTTCATTCAGTGCCCGTCGCTGAATCGTCCTCTCTAGTGACAATCTACACCCTGAACTCCAGAAACCCGCTGATGCAAGGCACCTCTTACCTCAACTACAAAGACATCCGCAGTGCTGACGGGTTCACCGGCATCACTGCGTACGCTCCGGTCGAAATCGGCCTATCTGACCCGAAGAATGACACTCTTCCTGAGCAGATCTCGGCGGATCTGGTGAGCGGTAACTATTTTGATGTTCTCGGAGTCCGTCCTGTTGTGGGCCGGGCTTTTCTGCCCGAGGAAGGCCAAGTGGAAGATGCCCACCCTGTGGTCGTGGTTAGCTATAGCCTGTGGCAGACCCGGTTCGGCGGCAAGAATGATATTTTAGGCAAGAAAATTGGCGTGAATGGCCATCCTTTTACCGTGGTGGGTGTGGCCCCTAGAAATTTTAACGGATTCTCTCTTCTGAGCCCGACTCAGCTATGGGCGCCCGCCACGATGTGGAAGCAAGTTTTGTCAGGCATCAACGCGTTTTATTTCAGTACCCGGGCATCCAACATGTTCCGGGTGGTGGGCCGTTTGCAACCCGGCGTGACCCAGGCGCAGGCCGCCGAAATTCTTAAGTTGCGAGCGGTATCGCTGCGCCAGAACTACCCCAAGGAAAATCCGTCCATGCAGATGTTTCCAGTTGCTCTGGATCAGGCATTGATAGACCCCAATCAACGAACAGCCTACGTCAAGGTGTTCGGATTGCTCCTAGGAGTTGTTGGACTAGTATTGCTTCTGGCTTGCACCAACGTCACCAACTTGTTGCTGGCACGGACCGCCACTCGCTCGCAGGAACTCAGTGTGCGCATGGCACTGGGGGCGAAGCGAAAACGCCTCATGCAGCAACTGCTGGTCGAGAGCGTTTCTATCGGCGCGATGGGTGGACTTCTGGGATTATTCGTCGGCTGGTCATTGCTCCGTTTGCAAGCGGCCATGCGTCCTCCCTCCGTTCCCCTTGGGTTCCAGGTGCAGCTTGACTGGACAGTCATGCTGACTTCCTGGGCTCTCGCCCTCGTCTGCGGTGTGCTGTTTGGTCTTGCGCCCGCACTGCATTTCTCTAGAACGGATCTTCTGAGCCGGCTGAAGAATGTATCTTATTTTTCGAGTCGTCCAAATCGTAAGTTCAGCACTCTGCTGCTGATCGGCCAAACCGCCATTGCCCTGATCGCGGTAGTCGCGGCGGGGCTGTTCATCAAGAGCCTGCTCCATGCCCGTCAAATCGATCCCGGTTTTGAAACAAGAAATCTGGGACTGATTTCTTTTGATCTCGGGATGGTGGGTTATAACGATGAACAGGGTCCGGAATTCTGCCAGCAGGTGGTGCAGAGTGTAGAACGCATGAGCGGCGTGGAATCGGCATCAGTGGCCAGCCATGTGCTGTTAGACGGCAAAGGAATGGAGCTGAAAGTCTTCGTTGACGGCCAGAAGGATCCCACACCTATGTCGGTCAGGAGTGACGCAGTCGGTCTGAAATACTTCCAAACGATTGGGCTGTCTTTGTTACAAGGAAGGGAATTCAGGCCAACCGACACTGGAGTGAGCAAATACGGCTGGGCTATTGTGAATGAGACCATGGCAAACCGTCTGTGGCCGGGGCAGGATCCGATGGATCGCGAATTCAAGATCTTCGGTCTGGCCGAGCCCTACCATGTGATAGGCGTAGCCAAGGACATGAAATACGACGCAATCAACGAAGCGCCGCAGCCGTATTTCTACATGTACTACGAGCAGGTTCCGGGCATCAAAGCCCTCACTCTTTACGTTAAGACCCAGGGTGACCCGGCAGCCATCATCCCTTCGGTTCGTCAGATTCTGCAGAATACGAATCCCAATCTGCCTCTGAGGCAGCCGCAGACGGTGGCTAATTTACTGGCCCAAGCGCTCTGGGAACAACGTGCCGGAGCAATTCTTCTGGGATTGTTCGGCATCCTCGCGATCGCACTGGCTGCCTTCGGAATCTATGGGATTACCGCATATTCGATGGAGCGCAGAACCCGCGAAATTGGGATCCGCATGGCTTTGGGCGGTCGTAAATCGGTCTTGATCAAGGCCATGGTGTTCCAGAGTGCGATTCCAGGAATGGTTGGTTGTGTGTTGGGGTTAATTGCTGCATTCCCAGCGAGTGACCTCATCCGCAGCTTTCTGGTTGGTATCAGTCCGATTGATGTCAGGACGGTGGTCGAAGGGTTCGTCGTTCTGGTCCTAGTGATCCTGGCCGCGTCCTACGGACCTGCGCTCAGAATCGCCAAATTGCGGCCAACCTTGGCTCTGCGGCAAGACTGAAACCCCGAGAAATAGAGACTCCAGGCACGCATTATTGTGCGCATTCTCATGCGGGCGGAAATTCTTTCCTCGTCCGCGGAGCATGCCCCTAACGGAATGGATCACCCAGCTTGTAACGGAGAACAAATATGAATAGCGTAGAGCAAGAGCGCTGGTGGGAAACCTTTTTTTCCGGAGTCGCGTTGGATGTCTGGCGCCAGCTTCGGACCGATCAAAACACCAAACCTGAGGCTGATTTCATTGAGAAAGCCGTTAAGCTCCATCCTGGCGCCCATGTTCTGGATGTGCCTTGCGGAAACGGACGGCTTTGCGTCGAAATGACGCAACGCGGCTTCCGGGCTACTGGAGTGGATCTCTCTCTGGAATTCATCGAGGAGGCCCGGCAGGCTGCGCACGAGCGCAAGTTGGAGATCAATCTGGAGCGGCGCGATATGCGCGATTTGCCATGGGAGAATGAGTTTGACGTCGCCTGTTGCCTGGGCATCAGCTTCGGCTACCTCGATGAACAGGGCAATCGTGATTTCGTCCAGGCTGTTTGCCGGAGCTTGAAGCCTGGCGGAAGTTTTATCATTGACACCAACAAGATCTTGGAAATTGTGCTTCCTTCACTTGAAAAGAGACGCTGGGCCCAGATTCAAGACGTCACTCTACTTCTTGATAACAAGTACAACTTGTTGGAAAGCCGGCTGGATACTGAGTATACGTTTCTGCATAATGGACAGAAAGAAACTCGTTTCACATCGCAGCGAACTTACAGCTACCGAGAGCTTTCCACCATGATGCACGAGGCGGGCTTCAGCAAGTGCAGCGCATACGGTTCTTTGAACTTGGAACCGCTGCAGGTGGGATCTTCTCGCCTTCTGCTGGTAGCTACCAAATAGCCGTTGACCCATCGCCGGCGCTCGGCCAGCGAAACCTCACATTGCTTGTTTTGCTGCTGTCTGAAGGCTTCTTCCGGTGGATCGGCAAAGCCCCTTGTCTCAACCTGCTTCTCTAGTTTTCGCTGTTGGCGATTCTGAGAGGAGCGGCCATCTCTCTATAGCTCTTAAATCTGGAGCTCTTAAATCTGGCGCAATTTACCACAAAAGGAGGAAAACGAAATGACTGCATTAGATGAGCAGGTGATTAGACTGAGCGATATCACTAAGGTGTTTAAGACTGATGAAGTTGAGACGCACGCCGTTTCCGCGGTGAGCCTCAACGTGAAACGGGGAGAATTCGTCTCCGTCGCGGGCCCTTCCGGCTCCGGCAAGACCACTCTGCTGTCTATTATCGGTTTGCTGGATGCGCCAACGAGTGGTACCTACTGGCTTAACGGCAAATCTGTGGCCAGTCTTACCCCGGACGAAACCGCGACCATCCGCAACCTCGAAGTAGGTCTCATTTTCCAGAGTTTCAACCTGATTGGCGATCTCACCGTGGAAGAGAATGTGACGCTCCCCCTCTCGTATCGCGGATGGTCTGCCTCACAGAGAAGGAAAAAGGCATTAGAGGTCCTGGAGATCGTTGGACTTCTTCATCGCCGCAGCCACTACCCCTCGAGCCTTTCAGGCGGTCAGCAGCAGCGCGTCGCAGTCGCCCGTGCGATAAGTGGAACGCCTTCGATTCTGCTCGCCGATGAACCCACGGGAAACCTGGATTCCCGCAATGCGCAATCCATCATGGAACTGCTGTGCGGCCTACACCAACAGGGGACAACTATCCTGATGGTCACGCACGATGCCCGTTTTGCCAGCGCGGCGGATCGCACCATTCACCTGTTTGATGGTCGGCTCGAAAGAGAAACATTTCCCTCGGCGGCTGAGCGCGACTTTGCACTCGCCGTGGAAAATACAGCGTAGTTCACCGGTGTCACAATCGGTTAGACAGTTCGGCCTTCTCGGTGATGTTCGTGGTTGGAACGAGAGTTCCGCGTTGCGCCCGGGTCTGGAAAGTTCTTGTTCCTCACCCTTCTACACGGGCCGGACGGGGCAGTGTCGGGGTTCCGTCTACATGGAAATTGTGTGTCTGTACCCACCGTCTTCAAAGGGGTTGACCCATGCTCACAGCTCTGATTGTCACTCTTAGGGAGGGTGTCGAGGCCGCCCTCATCGTCGGCATCATCTTTGCCTACCTTGGCAAGATTGGCCGCTCCGATCTTCGAAAGACGGTCTATGCCGCTCTGGTTGTTGGTTTGCTCGGAAGCGTGTCAGGAGCTGTTGTCCTAGCGCGCCTGAAGGTGAACAGCGATGCCTATGATGGTTGGGTCATGCTGCTGGCTGCATTTTTTGTAATCAGCATGCTCATCTTCATGATGCGCACTGCCCATCTTCTCAAGGGAAAAATCGAAAGCAGACTTGGTGCCCTGGCGGGCGCCGGATCGAAGTTGGGTCTGTTTGTGTTTGTTGTGCTGCTGGTGCTGAGGGAAGGCATCGAAACTGTGCTGATTCTCTCTGGGGTTACTCTGAATTCAACAGAACTTATGAGTTTCTTGGGGACTTTGATTGGAGTTGGGCTGGCCCTTGTGTTCGGGGTGATGTTTGTGAAAGGCAGCGTCCGCATCAGCCTCCAGAAATTCTTCCGCATCACCAGCATCATCCTTTCCTTTGTTGCGCTGCAACTGATTGTCTCAGGCCTGCATGAGCTGTCGGAGGCGGGAGTGCTTCCATCCAGCCAGCGGGAAATGGCTCTGGTGGGACCCATTGTGCGCAATGAAGCCTTTTTCTTCGTTACGATTCTGTCCCTGGCCGGGCTCATGGTGCTGCTCGAGTATGGGCGGAAAAAGCCGGAGCCGTCAGCTATAGCTTCTGAAGCGCAGGTCAGAAAAAACCGGTGGACCGCCCGTCGTGAGCGCCTCTGGGCGGGGCTGGTCTGCACCACGTCCTTTATCTTCATCGTAATGATTACGGCGGAGTTCGTCTTCTCCAAGGTTGAGGGCGCCGCCGCAGTTTCCTCGGCCACGGCCTTGGAGTTGGTCAACGGCCAAGTAAGCATTCCCAAATCTGTCGCCGCTGATGGAGAACTGCACCGTTACAGCATCGATCTCCGTGGAACCACCGTCCGCTTTTTGCTTTATCGCAAGCCCGATGGCGAAGTGGCCATCGTCTTTGATGCTTGTGAGATCTGTGGTTCAAGTGGGTTCTATCGTACTGCCAATGGACTTAGCTGCCGGAATTGCTCTGCACCGGTGAATACCCAAAGCTTGGGACAGCGCGGCGGGTGTAATCCGGTTCCCCTAAAGTCCACCGTGGTTGGCGGAACGATTCTCATTGCGGCGGCTGATCTAGAAACCGGAGTCCCTGAGTTCCAGAGGGAATAGCGATGTTTGCTCGTCTATTATTTGAGTCTTTCCGACGCCAGTTGCTGCGCAAAGCGCTCGCCCTATTGGCGTTTGCCCTTGGCATGAGCATCTGCACCGCCATGATCTCTGTGGCTACGGACATTGGCGACAAGCTTGATCGGGAGCTGAGAAGTTCTTCCGGAGCGAATCTGCTCATTACTTCGCTAGAAGAAGGTCTGGATGTAAACATAGGAGGCGTAAGCCTGAAGGGTGCCGACCAAAGAGCCTTCATCCAGGAATCCGATCTGCCCGGCATGAAGGGCATTTTTTTTGGGCACAACATCCTGAGCTTTGCGCCTTTTCTTTCAGAAGTTCGGAGCTTCACGGTCAATGGGAGGATCATTGACGCGCCCCTGACTGGCACTTACTTCTCCCAGCGAGTTCGGTACGGTCAGGAAAGCTTTGATTCCGGCGTGCGGCGCATGAATAAGTTTTGGCAGGTGAATGGCGAATGGCCTTCCGATGAGGGCCGTAATGTGCTGGCCGGCGGGGATCTGGCGCGTACCGCCAACCTGCATGTTGGGGACTCCATCCAATTTGCATCAGGGAAGCAACCTGTTGACCTGATAATCAGTGGGATCGTGAACAGTGGCGGCCCGGAAGATAAAGCCATTGTTGCTCCTCTACATCTTGTGCAGCGTGTCATGGGCTATCCCGGCGCGGTACAGAAAGTAACCGTCAGCGTGCTGACCAAGCCGGAGGACGCCTTTGCCCGCCAAGATCCTCGTACCATGTCGGCGGCAGAGCTGGAGCGGTGGTCGTGCTCACCTTATGCCAACAGCATTGCCCGTCAGATAGCGGAAGCATTGCCCGGCGTGCGCGTGGAACAGATCAGGCAGGTTGAACAGAACCAAGGCAAGGTGTTGTCCCGCATTTCCGGCTTGATGATGTTGTTGACAGTGGCTTCTCTGCTTGCCTCCACGCTGGCTATCTCGGCCATCATGGCAGCAGCCATGATTCAGCGCCGGCATGCTGTAGGACTCTTGAAATCCCTGGGAGCCGGAAACGGGGCCGTCGCTTCGCTGTTCTTAACAGAAGCAGGGCTCTTGGCCATACCCGGAGGGTGTGCCGGCTTTGGCATAGGAGCGTTCTTCGCTCACCGCATGGGACAAACCATTTTCGGTTCAGATGTCGCAGTAAATCCTGTGGTTCTGATTATTGTCATTGCCGTCTCATTGCTTGTCGCTTTTGTCGGCAGCATTGGCGCGATCCGCAAGGCCATGAAAATTCAACCCGCCATTGTGTTGAGGGGTGGCGTATGAACGGGAGAGCTTTGTTTGCGCGCCTTGTGGTCAAAGCCGCATGGGTGCACAGAGAACGGGCCTTGACGGCGCTGCTCTCCATTGTGGTGGTGGCCGCCATGGGTACGGTGGCGTTGGCGGTTTACTCAGGGTTTGAGGCTAGTCTAAACCGCGAATTCACCGGCTTCGGAGGCAACATTGTAATCACCGCCCCAAATGGATATATCAGCGCCGACCAGTTGAAACATGTGAAAGAGCAACTGGCAAGCCAGGGCGAAATTCTTCCTTTGGCGTATGCAATCGCGCGATCGTCCTCTGGCACTCGAATTGTAGTAGGTGGTACGGACCTGCAGGCCCTTCGAAGAATGAATTCATGGTGGTCGCTACGAACCTATGCGCCCGCCCGCGCAGGTGATAGTCAAGAGGCCATGATAGGCTCTCGAGTCGCTGAGATTCTTTCCCCGGACGGTCAGGCGTTCCCGATCACCCTCGATCACCGGACAGTGGAAATAAGGCCAGCCGCTGTTTTTCATTCCGGATCGGATGACGATAGCCGAATCTACATGGGTCTCGCCCAGTTCGAAGCCTTCACGAGAGCGCAACCTAATTCCGCTTACGTTCGGCTGGATGGAGGGCCCAGAGAAGTCCAAAGACAGATGGGGAAGCTTAGCCTTCTCTTGCCCCAGGCGCAGGTTAAACCGGTAAGGCAAGTTATGTCGACTCAGTCTGTCGTGCTGGGTAAGACACGCTCTGTAGTTCTGTATTCATCAACGGTAGTAATGGTCTTGATTGTGCTGTGCATAATGGCCACTCTTAGCAGCTCGGTGCTCGATCGCCGTAGAGATTTCGCGGTAATGAAAGCGCTCGGCGCTTCCAATGCCGGGCTGAACCTGTTGTTTGCAGGAGAAGTTGCGTTTATCAGCTTCGGCGGTGGAATTGCCGGGTTTGTCGCCGGCACCGGGTTTTCCTACTGGATCGGGCAGGTCAATTTTTCCGTGCCTATGGTCCCGCAGCCGGTGTTGCTTGCGCCGGTGCTGCTAGGCAGTGTTGGGCTGGCCCTAATTGCCTCGATTGTGCCCTTGAGGCTTTTGCAGCAGATTCAACCGGCTTGCATTCTGAGAGGTGAATGATGGCGATTGAGCTGAAGAATGTCACCCGCGTCTACGCAGGAGGTGGAGGCGTGTGTGCGCTGGACCGGGTGTCGGCTTCTGTGGCATCCGGTGAATGGGTAGCAATCATGGGGCCTTCCGGTTCGGGCAAATCCACACTAGTCAATCTGATCGGCTGCCTGGACCAGCCGACTCAAGGGCAAGTCTGGATCGAGAACACTAATGTCGCCCAAATGTCAGCGGCCGAGCTCAATCGCTTTCGATCCGAAAGAATCGGTTTCATCTTTCAGCAATTTCACCTGATCTCATATCTCACTTCGCTGGAAAACGTAATGCTGGCACAGTATTTTCATAGCATGACGGACAAGCGGCAGGCCTTAGCAGGGCTCGAGAAGGTAGGCTTGAAAGACCGCGCTTATCACCTGCCGGCTCAGCTTTCAGGCGGCGAGCAGCAGCGCATCTGCATTGCCCGCGCTCTTATCAACGATCCAAACATTATTCTGGCGGATGAACCGACGGGCAATCTTGATGCTCAGAACGAGCAAGCCGTTCTGAGCCAGTTATGCGAACTCCATAACCAGGGCCGCACCATCATTATGGTGACGCATGATCCGGTTGTTGCCCGGATGGCGGATCGTAGGATCCGGATTGAGCATGGAAAAATCGCCCCTCACGAGACTTCCTCGCCCACTCTGGAGGAGGAATTTGAAGAAAAGAAGTGCCAGAAGAAAAACACCGAATCCAATCCGCTAAGACAACACTTCTTTCCCGAAGAATCGACCGTCGCGGGGACCGAAATCGAGAACCCATCGCTCTGACGCGCGAGCCTGTTGAGCAATCTGCTCAGTAACCCACCAATATTGTCGAAAGGATAAGACAGCATGGCTGGCTTTCTGAAGTGTTGTGTTTTCGGATTCCCATTCTCATCCTTCAGGTGCTTCGGGTGCACTCGCCTGTTTCTGTCTGCCCTGTTTCTCGCGCTCTTTAGTCTGAGTCTGAATTCTTGGGCCGGGATCGGCGGGAGTATCTTGGGCACAGTAAAGGACACAAGTAGCGCCGTCGTTCCAAACGCAATCATAAATGCAACCAACATCCATACTGGAGTCCAGAATCAGGCCACAACCAACGGCCAGGGATTCTACTCCTTCACCAACCTTCCCGTCGGGTTCTACAACATCGCGATCCAACAAAAGGGATTCAAATCTTATCAGCGGACTGGAGTCACGGTGGACGCGGACAGCGCGCTGACGGTTGATGCGGTTTTGGCGGTTGGCGAAAGATCTGACGTCGTTACCGTCGCCGAAAACCAACTCCTGGTTGAAACGACGAGTACTCAGGGGGGTGAGGTCATAACCAGCGCGCAGATGACTGCAGTACCACTCAACGGGCGGAGCTTTACGGATTTGCTTTCCCTTCAGCCTGGGGTTGCGCCGGCCAGTTCGATCACGTCCGACACGGTTCAAGACGTGGGCGCGACCGCGCTCTCTCCCTCAGGGGACTTGAATCCTGGCACCATTTCCATTAACGGCCAGCGCGAGTTTGCCAACAGCTTTATCGTGAATGGGAGCGATGTCGAAGAAGACGTCAACATGGGGGCGGCGATCATTCCCAACCTCGACTCCATCGACGAATTTCGGATTCTAACGAATAACTTCGATGCGGAATACGGCGAGTTCAGCGGGGGCCAGATCAACGTCGTAACCAAGTCGGGGACGAATGCATTTCACGGCGATGCATTCGAGTTCCTGCGCAACACCGACCTCGATGCGCGCAACTACTTTTCCCCGGCTCGCGGCGTATTCAGACAAAACCAATTTGGGGGTACCCTCGGCGGGCCGATCCGAAAGAACAAAATCTTTTTTTTCGTAGACTACCAGGGTACACGATCGACCCAAGGAGTGGACACAGGGGAGATTGCTGTCCCTTCGCTCCAGGACCGCGCGGGTAATCTCTCAGATTCCGCTGGCTCGTTCAGCACTGGCGCCGACGCCAACGGGAATCCGATTGCGTCCGTGGTGAATAGCGCCTGTGTGAACGACAAATGCTTGGCCTCTGTTCTCGGGAAGTCGCTCGGGCGTGCGGTCACTAGCGCTGAGCCCTACTACTTCACTGCTTCAATGATCAACCCCGCAACGATCAATCCTAATACGGGCGCAGGAACTCCCTTTGGGTACAGCTGCACCAGCGACACTCAGTGTGTCTTTCCGAACGCGGTGATTCCTCGATATGCCTGGTCCGTGCCCGCACAGCGCTTACTGCAATACATTCCTTTACCCAATATTGGCGCCGGTCAATTTTCAACTTCGGCATACAACAAAACCTTGCGCGACGACAAAGGTGCCTACCACCTGAATGCCAACACATCGTGGGGACTGATGTCGGCGTATTACTTTCTCGACGATTGGTCGCAGAACAATCCCTACCCAATCGCTCAAGGCGGGGCGAACGTCCCGGGTTTCAATGCGCTCTACACGGGCCGCGCGCAGTTGCTCGGCCTCGGCGACACAAAAACGCTCAGCCTGACAGCCATGAATGAATTCCGCTTTAGCTATTTACGCGACGCGAATGACCTGGGCAAACCAATCGGGGGCGTCGGCGTCAGCTTGGCTTCGCAAGGTTTTAAGGTAGGAAATTCTGGAATCGTGCCGCTGTCTCCGAAAAACCAAGGCGTCGAGAGTCTCGGCTTTAACAGCTTCCAAATTGGAACAAATACGAACGAACTCACGCAGATTGGAAACACCTTCCAATGGCTCGACAACTTTTCCAAAGTAATTAGAACTCACACCATTAAAGTCGGCGGCGAGTTCCACTACGACCAGGTCAATGTCAATGCGATCGCTCAGTTTAATGGCAGCTTTCTATTCTTCGGAACCGAGACCGGCTCTGATTTCGCGGATTTCCTGTTAGGAGCCCCCAGCCAGTACAACCAAAGTCAGCTTCAGCCCTTCTATGGCCGGAACAAATACCTAGGCATCTACGGACAAGATAGCTGGCGCGTAAGGCCCAACTTCACGCTGAACTACGGTCTGCGCTGGGACAGGATCGAGCCGTGGTATGAAAAGCACAACCAGATCGCGACATTCGAGCCGGGTAAGCAGTCGGTCGTTTTTCCAGGAGCTCCCGCTGGCATCCTTTATCCCACTGACCCGGGAGTGCCGAGGACCTTGGCGCCTCCGGGGAATCGCGACTTTGCGCCACGAATCGGAATAGCTTATTCGCCACGGGCCGCAAGCGATAATTGGTTCGCGAAGATACTCGGTGGTCCGGGTAAAACTAGTATACGAGCGAGCTATGGGATGTTCTACACCGCGATCGAGGCACTGACGATTGGAGTGATGAGTGCCAATGCCCCCTACGGCACAACTTATACAAGCCCTGCTCCGCCGCTGTTTTCTACCCCGTTTGTCACGGCTTCGAACGGCCAGAACCTGGGCCAATATTTCCCGGTGAAGCTCGCTTCTTTGAATTCGAGTGCGAGCCATCCTGACGCCGCCATTGACTGGTCGCAGTTCGAACCCATTACCGGTCTTCCAAACTACCCGACCACTAATCGGATTCCGTACACCGAGGAATACATGCTCTCGTTTGAGCGCGGATTGGGGGCTAACACTGTCCTAAGTATCAATTACGTGGGCGCCCAGGCGCATCGACTATTGGTGCTTGATGAGGCCAATCCTGGCAATCAATCATTGTGCTTGGCATTGAGTGATCCCAAGAATCTCGCGCCAGAAAACCCCGCGCAAACCCCGTGCGGTCCTTTTGGAGAAGACAGTAAGTACATTACTTCCTCCAGTTCGCCTTTCCCGGGTAAGGTATTCCAAGGAACCCGAGGACCACTCGGCTCCAATTTCGGCAGCAATGCAAATCAGGCAACCAGCGGCAATTCCAACTACAACGCCTTGCAGATAACATTCCGTCATAACAGCAAGCGCCTAAGCTTGGTGGCCGGATACACTTACAGCAAATCCGAAGACCAGTCGTCGAACGTGGGCGAAGAGGTCAATCCGCTCGATCCCGCGCTCAGCAAAGCTCTGTCGGCCTTTGATGTGAAGCATAGCTTTTTCGTCAGCTACAACTATGAACTTCCGTTCGATGCGCTTTTCCACACCTCGAACCGCTGGACGGAAGGATGGGAACTTTCAGGAATCTCCCATTTCACTTCGGGTCTGCCCGTGACTCTGATCAATTACGGTGACAATTCTCTGGTCGGGTCGGAACCGAACGGCATTAATAACTTCGGCGTGGATGAACCGGACTACACGGGTGGCGCTCTCAATCTGAATCACAATCCGCGCAACGGGCGTACTTATTTCGATACCGCGCAGTTCGGTGAAAACCGCTTGGGGACACTGGGCACGGCGAAACGGCGCTTTTTTTACGGACCGGCGACGGACAATTACGATATCGCGCTTCTCAAGAATGTACGTCTCACAGAAGCGAGGTCGTTACAGCTTCGAATCGAAGGTTTCAACGTTTTCAACCGAGCTCAATTTTTCGGAGCGCAATCCGTCGATGGGAATATTGCCAGTTCCACCTTCGGCCATGTCGTCAGTGCCGATTCGCCGCGCCTCGTTCAGTTAGGCGCGAGGGTCCTTTTCTAACTCCAGTGGACAGGCGGAGCCGACGCTTCGATGGTTTGCACTTGGCAAGCATGGAACAGGCGCTTCGCCGCGAAGAAAAACCATTCCTGTCGGGTGCATGGATCTGGCATGGCGAGTCGAGCACTAGAGGTTTGGAACTGTGGAACTACCGTGCCCGATTCTAAGTTATTGCTACGCCACTTGTCTGCATATCGCTCGCTGTTCTTCGTCTGTAGGTCGATAAGTATTCTCATGAATGGGAGTTACGTTCGTGTGTTCAATCTCGACCGAGATGGAGTTTTGCACCAGAGTCACCGACAAAATCAAACTGTGGTGGTTCCTGTAGGACAACAAAATACCCTGAATACCAGCCAAAGGACCAGCTATCACTTGAACCCTCGTTCCGATTTTCAAGTATGAACAAGGAGTTGCAGGGATACGAAGAGATACGATTGCTTGGATTGCTTCAATCTCGCTGTCAGGAATCGCCGAATTGATGCCGACAATTCGAATGACACCGGGAGTAGTAAGAATCGGTGCATGTACTTGCGAACTAAAGCGGCAAAAGATATAGCCCGGAAAGAACGGCAGCTCGATCTCTTTTCGCCGGTCCGACCACTGCCTCTTGCTCTTGTAAGTGGGCAAGAATTCTCGGAAGCCTTTGTGGCGAAGAATAGAGGCCGCGAGAAACTCATGTCGTGGCCTGACTTGGATTGCAAACCAGCGTTCATCAAAAAGACTCAAGTCCATTTTATCTCCTCACTAAGTTATCGCTTTGCCGCTACTCAAGCACCGGGCAAAAGGCTATGCGGCAGCGGCACCCGCGACGCTTTCGCATACCGTTTCCCGCCCCGCCTGCTCCTGGGGAGAGCACTGAAACAGTCCATCCAGCATAAAGTCACTCTCCTGTTTCCCAAGCAGTCGGTTAAGGAACAATGCAATACCGGCGCTCCCGGTCCCATAGTCACAGCACAGCCGCGACAATAATTCACCGGGAAAAGCAGTGCCATTCCGCTCCACGCGAAAGTGCATGATTCCTTCGGCTACTCTAAGTGCACTACTCAGAAACCGCTGTTCTCCAGTGAGATTGTGCATATCGAGTAGGAACTCCCCCAAGCCCGCCAGACCGGTAAAGCGTCCCGGAAAAACGGCATACTTCCGGTCTGTGTCGATGAAGATCTGCTCCAGAATCGATTGATACCGGGGTGATCGCATCACGCGCTGAAAACGAGCTGTCACAATCCCTACTCCAGCGCTGCCAAAACGCCAATAAGGGTAGAGAGGGGACACGGACTCGGCAGATTCACTCCAGGAGAGTCCACCGTCCTTGGTGTGAACAGCAGCGGCCAGATCGAAATCAAGCGCTTGCGATCCTACTTCCAGGTAGCGCTCATCATCAGTAGCGAGATAGAGGTAGAGCAGAAACAGGCCAATACCGCTGCTGCCATGAGCCAGTCCCAGCGGGCATTCATTGGAAGTGGTCCAGTAACAGCCACGCTCTGCCCTCTTGCAAGACGCCAGAAGTCTCTTGCCTGCTTCCTTTGTTCTCTCCAGATAAACTTCGTCACCCGTCGCGTGAAAAAATCGCAGTCCAGTCATGCCCCACCCGGCCAACCCGTGAAACAGATCTGGAGATTCGTACACAAGCCGATCGCTGAATGTCGACTGAAAAAGTTTTTCTGCGTGTTCTGTCATTCCAATCTCAAGAAACGACCATGCTATTCCCGACGTGCCAACGTAGAGGCCGGGCGGGTATTCTGTAGACGCTATCTCATGCCGCAACATCCACTCGATCGCGGCTACTGGGAGACTCCCTGTAAGTTTGTGAAGGGCATACGCGACACCCGCCGCTCCATATCCGAGGCTTAGAGGATTGGTCAAGAAGACCTTTGGATCGGCCGGATATAAACGGTCATTGCGTCCGTACTCTGCCACTCCGTTCAGGTGAGTGACGATATTGTCGAGCACCGCTTGATAGTCATCTCGCGGCTTTCGCGCTAGATCGTTTGGCGCGGTCAGCAGCGCCGGTGCAAAGACCTCAACCCTGCCGAGTGGCTCTACAGAGAAGTGCTCTGGACGGTCCATCAAGCCGTTGATTAAATTCACGATGCCGTCAGGCAGGTGAATGTCATTTTTTATGGAAGCAATAAACTCCCGCCTGGCTTGAGGGTTCAAATGCAACAGGCCGTTGATAGGCAGAAGGCACGCGAGAAGAACGGCGCCGGCAGAGTAATAATCGTCTTCTTGCGTGGCAAGGCCGCCAGCAATGCGATGTTGTGATGCGAATCCTGGTGTATAGATGTTCGCTGGACGATCAACCCCGAGCTGATACGCTCCTTCGAAATCGATGATTCTTAGCTCCTGTCCGTTTGCGGTGACAATTAGATTGTTCGTCGATATGTCTGCAAACACGATGTTGCGACTATGTAGCGTGTTTACAATTCCGATCAACTCCGCACACAGCCTGCTGAACATGGCGCACCACTCGTTGTAATCAGGTGTTGTCGCCCTTGTCCTGAGCAGAATATTATTCGCTGCTGAATGACGCCTCAGCGCGGTTCCTTCCACTAACTCCTCCACCAAGAACCAGTGTTCCCATTCCTGAAACAAGTCAAGTGGTCGGGGCGCGATGCCGGTGTCAGCGACAACCTTAAGAAGACGATGTTCCTTCTTAAGTAGCTCAACTGCATCATTTTGATCCGTTGCGTTGATGCACGGACGCGCTTCCTTTACTACGACCTTTCCGCCCGTTTGGGTATCGCGGGCGAAATACACGCCACCAGCACTGGAAAAGGAGATTGCTGTCTCGATTGCGTAGCGGCCGTCCCGCAGACTGAGCGCGGTACTTCTCATATCCTGATTGTCCCCTAACGGAAGAACCGGTGTCTCCCATGAAGGAATCACGGGATATGCGAGACGTCGATCGGGGACTACGCTGCCATCAGGACTTATCAGCACCGGGATTTTTTCACCCTTAACATTGAGAGCGGTCTGAGTTCGCATGCCGCCATAGCGATAGAACACCACTCGACTCTCCCTGTATCTATAATCCGAAAGTATGTAAGGACCCTGCAGCCCGGCGGTGCTCTCATCAACCTCCTTGATCAGCTGAAGAAAGCGATCGCTGTCCGAGGGATAAATGGTGATGAACTTTCCAGATGCGCCTCTTGGCCAGCTCTTGCTATTGAGCAGAGACAGCAGCGGATAATCAAGAGCGAACTTGAAAGCAACGTCTTTGTACTTAAACAACACTGAGGTGACTTGTTTCAGGACTTCGCGGGAGCTTTCCTTTGTAGCCGAGACATGAATCTTCCATCCCTGCAAAGGAACTCTGTGGGAGGAAGGACTGCAATAGAACCACATGTCTTGGCGATGAATTCTCCAGTCTTCAGGAAGTTGCGAATGCACTGAGTCGTGCAGATCCTTTGTTCGGGGTGAGTAAGCCGCGAAGCTTTCCGGGTAATCTTTGTGCAACAATCGGTAGATCAGATTGGGACTGCTTCGCACCCCTTTTCTCCTTTTAATTTCTTTGTTTGTAAACTTGTGTGTGCAATTGGTCGTACTTCAAAGCTCTCGTCCGGCCTGTTACTCCATTTCGAAGGGGTTGGGTTCACCTCGTAACCCTGTGAACTCACATATGCCGCTTGCTGTGCTCATCATCACAACGTTCAATTCTTCAATGTTCGAAGTTAGGGTGAGTGTCTGGAGCTGTAGGATTGTGCTCATGTTTTTTGTTTCCTCTCAATATCGAAAGTCACTGTGGACTTGAGTTAAATTGGACCCGACAGCGACGTCTATGCAACATGAGGGCCAGAGTCCAAATGCGTTTCTATGATTGCGGTGATTTCAGTCACACCGGGCCGCTTTAGTGAGGTCCCTACTGTAGGAACCAAAGACGAATTGAGTTGTTGGCGCATCCTTGCCATGTCTGGAGAGATGTTTAGTTTTTTAACTTGTGTCCACGCACGGAAAGGTTTGTCCACCTGCGGACAGCCTAGGAAAGCGCGATGGCGACGCCGGCAGTTATGCGTAGAGCATCTTGAACGGCATCTTCCTCACCTGGCGCGTTCTCCAAGTAACGCGAGGCTGGCTTGTGAAGCATAGGTAGGTTGTGGCAGACAACATCGTCCGGTTCCCGAAGCTTCTCTCCCAACAAACCAACTGGGATTGTCGCTCATTTTGTCACGTGCATGTAGTATCTCGTCTTAAGCGCCCTTACTCTGAGTGGCATACTTGCGACCGCGTGCCCCGCTGGCCGAGGCGGCGAGGTTCCAAGATGTTTGCCACGTTCAATAAGGAAAAAAGGGGTTGTGTCGCTTGGCAGCGGAGAAGGGCATTCAGTACGCCGCAGTCGGGAGGATGGGACTGGCCCTTAATATGCCTCCATAAGGCTCGTGATGAATCTATTTTGTTACTTTTGGTTGGCGCGGACTGTTAGCGACTGTGTCTCCATGCCGCCAGTTGGGATGAGCCGCGGGGAAAGAGGGTAAGTCAGGGCAGCGCTCCACGTTAGGGCTTTAGATCTTCGGCGAGGTTCCATAGTGTATCGATTTATCCATGATCTATCCTTCTCCCTTCGTTCGCTTCGAAGGAATTGGGGATTTACCTTTGTCGCGGTGCTTACTCTGGCTTTAGGCATTGCGGGCAACACCGCGGTTTTCAGTGTCATTAACGCCGCTTTATTTCGCCCACTGCCCTATCCCGAGCCCAATCGACTCATGATCTTGCGCTGGCAAGGCCAGCGCGACATCTCAGCTCCGGCTTTCTTCATGGTGAAGAATCGAACTCAGTCTTTTTCCTTTGTGACGGCTTTGTATCCCGTAGACGTGGGCGTAAACATCTCTGCCTCGGGTCCGTCGCAATACGTCAAAGCTTTGTCTGTTTCGAAGGATTTCTTTCAGACATTCGGCATCTTGCCGGAAATCGGTAATACCTTTCGTGCAGAACAGGACCAGCCGAACGCTCCCGGCACGGCCGTCCTGAGTGATGGGCTGTGGACACGGCTCTTTAGCAGAGATCCCAGGGCGATGGGTCGTGACCTGCGAGTCAACGGCCATACCCACAGAATCATTGGGGTCATGCCCCAGGCGTTTAAATCTTATCCGGACGCGGATCTCTGGCTGCCGCTTCAGCTCAGTCCCAGCAGCGCGGATCCGGGAAGTGATTACAGGGTAATTGGGCGCCTTGCAGTCGGAAGTTCAAGACAACAAGCCCAACTCGAACTGGACCAGCTTGCGCGCGAATACCCGCTGAAGTATCTGCCATCCGGGCAGAAAGGAACGCTCGTAGCGCAAGACTTGCGGGAGTTCCTGGTGGGCAGAGAACGGGAAGGATTGGCAATCTTGTCTGCTGCGGTCGCGTTTGTCTTTCTGATCGCTTGCACAAATGTGGCAGTGCTAGTTCTGGTTCGTGCTGCTGCCAGCACACAAGCAATCGCGATCCGCGCGGCCTTCGGACCCAGCAGGGGAGGTTTGGTTCAATTATTGTTGACTGAAAGCCTGCTGCTTTCTTTGGCCGGGGGGCTTCTCGGTCTAATTCTTGCAAAAGAATCTCTTCCTCTGCTTCTGTCCTTGTGGCCGGCGGATCTTCCGCTGAGTGCCGACTTCTCCATAGATGGGCGAGTACTGCTGTTCACTTTAGCGATTTCCGTTCTGAGCCCGCTGTTATTTGGTCTAGCACCGGCATTGAAGCTGTCCCGGGTCAACATAGCCCATGTCCTTGCGCGCACATCGCATACAGCGAGCGCCAGCACAGAACAGGTACGTGCCCTCCGCCTGCTGGTTTTCGGTCAGACTGCTCTCAGTGTCATGCTGCTTGCCGGAACAATGCTTTTGATGAAGAGTCTGCTCAACCTATATTCTGTACCGCTGGGTTTTGACCCCCAGCACTTAGTGGTGGCTCAAGTATCGCTCGCCGGCGAGCGGTATCGCACCACCGCTGCAACTGCACACCTGGTAGATCAGATAGTCGAGCAGTTGCGGGCTCTGCCCGGCGTAGATTCGGCGTCAGCCGTGAATGGCTTGCCTTTGGAAAATGGCCTTAATCTCCCGATCTATCCGTCGGAGATGCCTCACGCGCTGGATCACGCGGATGAATACAGACCCGTGACACCCGACTATTTCACCACTCTACGTATTCCGTTACGGTCAGGAAGATTTTTTCTCACGGCGGACACTGCCGGAAACGCGCCTGTGGCAATCATTAACGAGGCCATGGTACGCCGCTGGTGGCCGGGAGCATCAGGGATTGGACAGCGGGTCAACGTCAGCGATGAGATCGGCCCTCAATTTGAGGATGTGCCACGCCAGATCGTGGGAGTCGTCGCCGACATTCGTGAAAAGGGTCCCGGCCTGCCGCCTCATCCGACCATCTTTGTTCCAATGGATCAGACGCCGAACAATATTACCGCTTTTTCCAACAAGGTGTTCTTGACCTCAATCACAGTTCGGATTTTGAGAAATATTGATCTCTCCAATCAAATCCGCAGCGTTGTTCTCTCGGTAGACCCGAGTCTGCCACTTGCTTCTCTTCGCCCATTCTCTCAAGTTGTTGCCAATTCCCTCGCCGACCAACGCTTCGTCACTTTGCTTACCGCCGCATTCAGTACCTTTGCTTTGATGCTCACTGCTATTGGCATCCATGGTTTGTTAGGCTACCAGGTTCGGCTTCGCACCCGGGAAATTGCGGTTCGGGTGGCTCTGGGCGCGAGTCGCACTCGGGTTGCCCGCATGGTTGTCCAACAGGTAGCTAAGCTGATATGCTTAGCATTGCTAGTAGGCTTGGCTGGTTCTTTACTAGTTGGAAGTCTGCTGGGACGGTTGCTTTATAATGTCCAGGGCAGCAGTTGGTTAGTAGTTATAGTTGCGACGGGCCTCCTGCTCGGTCTAGTCGCTACACTTAGTAGTTTGCTAACAGCCGTTCGCGCGGCATCCATTGAGCCCATGGCGGTCTTGAAAGACGAGTGACGCTGGGCTGACCTTTCGCTACGTTTCTCGATTCTGCACGTTCCTGCACTAGGAGCAGCTTTGCAGAGTCGCTTCGGATACTCAGACCAAGAACAGTTCAATGCAAACCACAGGGACGACGTATCGAATCCTGATAGCAGACGATCAACCGGCGATTCTCGAGGCTCTCAGGATGCTGTTGCGCTCTGAAGGTTTTCAGGCGGATTGTGTGCGTTCGCCCCAGGTCGCACTAGAATCTCTTGGACTGAGAGAGTATGACACCCTGTTGTTGGATCTGAATTACGCGCGCGACACCACATCAGGACGAGAGGGAGTCGAACTGCTGGACAGCGTCCAGGCGATCGATAGCCAACTACCCGTGGTGGTAATGAGTGCCTGGGGAACCATCGATCTGGCAGTCGAAGCTGTGCGACGGGGTGCGCGCGATTTCATTCAGAAACCCTGGAACGACGAGCGCTTGGTCACGACTCTTCGCAATCACGCAGAACTGTGTCAAGCATTGAGGCAGGGCCAGCGCCTTGAGGCGGAAAACAAACTCCTAAGAACTCAGGGACGGCCTACCATCATTGCGCAAGCCGCCGCCATGCGCTCGGTCTTGGACACCATCTCACAAGTTGGCCCCTCTCACGCGAATGTGCTCATTACCGGAGAGCACGGTACTGGGAAGGAAGTGGTCGCCCAAATGGTGCACGCGGTCTCCTTGCGCGCCAATAAACCTCTCGTCGCAGTGAATACCGGAGGCCTCCCAGAGGGTACTTTTGAAAGTGAACTGTTCGGACACGTCAAGGGTGCTTTTACTGACGCTAGAAGCGATCGAGTTGGACGCTTTGAAATGGCCGATACGGGCACATTGTTCCTGGACGAGATTGCGAATGTTCCTTTACGCCAACAGGCAACTTTGCTACGTGTGCTGGAGAGTGGAGAGATGGAGCGTGTCGGCTCTTCCCACAAGCGACAAGTGGATGTGCGAGTGTTGTCGGCCACCAACGCCGATCTGAGATCTGCGTGTGCCGCCGGGATTTTTAGGGAAGACTTGTTGTTCCGCTTGAACACGGTTGAGATCAACATCCCTCCTTTGCGAGAGCGTCGGGAAGATATCTCCCACCTTGCATCCCATTTCCTTTCCAAATATGCCGCGCGATATGCCAAACATATTGATGGCTTCTCAGGAGAAACAATTGAGAAACTCAATGAATATGCGTGGCCCGGGAATGTTCGCGAACTCGAGCACACAATCGAACGCGCTGTGATTATGTGCCGGGAGAACAATATTCGACCCCATCATCTCGGCTTGCAAAACGCAGCTCGCTCCCGCTCTATGGATCTGTCAGACATGAGCCTGGAGGAGGTCGAGGCACTCTTAATAGGCAAGGTCCTGGCTCGTTGCAGCGGCAACGTCAGTCAAGCCGCTGAGATTTCAGGTCTTAGTCGCGGAACGTTTTATCGTCGGATGGAGAAATATGGCCTTTATGCTCCCGATCCGTCGCGCAAAGAAAAGCGGTAACCGCGGCACCGCGTTGCCTTTGCGCTTCGAGGGGAGATTGCTCCTCTCCGTTATTTTGTCTGGTGCGCCCGGGGTCATTCTAAGCTTTCTGCTGTTGTGGAACAGCCAGTATTCTTTGGACCACAAAGTTGAAGGCAGCGTGTTGCTATGTCTCCTCTGGTTGGGATTGAGTGTCTCCACGCGAGACAGCGTTGTCAATTCACTGCGCGTCCTTTCCAATGTCATCTCCGCCTTGAAAGATGAGGACTTTTCCTTCCGGGCTAAGCGAGCCTTCCGAGGCGATGCCCTTGGAGACCTCGCCCTGGAAATCAACAGCCTTTCCAGTGCATTTGCGGCTGAACGTCTGGACGCGGTCGAAACAACCCACTTGCTTCGCAAAGTTATGGCGGAAGCCGGGACAATCATTCTTGCCTTTTCGCCGGACAATCGTCTTCGGCTGGTCAATCGCGCCGGTGCTCTTTTTGTTGGGGGAACGGAAGAGGAACTCGTGAACCGCACTGCCTGGGAGCTGGGGATCGAAGATTTGCTTGAGGGCCCCCCGTCAGAAGTCATTTCACGGATGGATTCCGACGCCGGGAAACGCTGGATACTTCGACGCACCAGCTTCCGGCAAAAGGGCGAACCGCATCGTTTGGTCATCATGTCCGAAGCGTCAGACGCATTGCGGGCCGAAGAGGGGCTTGCGTGGCGGCGACTGATTCGCGTTTTGAGTCACGAAATCAACAATTCACTCGCGCCAATCAGCTCCATTGCTCACACTCTTGGCCGCATGGCGTCCACTACGGAATTGCCCACTCCCATCTCTGAGCATTTGAGCCATGGTCTTGAAGTGATCCAGGATCGAGCCGAATCCCTAAATCGTTTCCTTCAAAGCTACTCCCGAGTCGCCATGGTTCCGACTCCGGCGCGGCGCCCGGTTGCGCTCGAGGATTTGGTGATTCATGTTGTTACGTTGGAATCCAGGGTGGCCGTGCATCTGATTCTCGGGCCAAAGGTTTACATCTACGTCGATCCCGACCAGCTTGAACAGGCGCTGATTAATCTCACTAAGAATGCCGCTGATGCTGTTTTGCTCGCATCGGGAAAAACTGTCAGCCCGGAAGCTGTCACAGTGTCTTGGACGGCAAGCTCAAAGGACGTAGAGATCTACATCCGCGATGAAGGGATTGGACTTCCTGAAACAGAGAACTTGTTTGTGCCATTTTATACCACCAAGGAAACGGGTTCAGGCATCGGTCTTCTGTTGAGCAGACGAATCATCGAGGCACACAATGGCACTCTGATCATAAGAAATCGCGTGGGATGCTCAGGCTGCGAGGTGGAAGTCAAACTACCCATGTGCATACTCGACAGGCCAACACACGGAGGCCTCGCTTTCGATCACGGAGCCTAGCAGACAAGGGAGTGGCTAAGTCAGGCGTGGGTATGGTTCTAGGGTCCGCTCAGGGGTTCGGACGAGATGCGGACAATCTTGCCGTTGCGGACACCGACGTTGCGCACGGCGTCCAAACCAGTCTCGGGATCCATGACGCGTCCACCTTCCAGCACGAGATCGAACTGCGCTGACGCAATGGTGGCTGATAAAGCCAGAAAAACGAGAGAGAACACGAGCTTGCGCATGTTTGCTCCGCGTTTGAAGTAACGAATGATATCAGATGAAGCTCTATTTTTTGCTTTGCCGAAGATTCTGGTCGAAGGCAGGCTAACCGGAAGCTGTTGCACACGGCCTCTATGAAGGAAGATCAGATCAAATACGGACGGAAGCATGGTGAATCAGTTCGACACGGTCTGAGCTAGAATCAGCGGGTGGTCCGCTCACGCATATTCGTTCTTGCCACGCTACTACTCTCGCTGGCATTTCCTGGGGCTAAGATTGTTGCCTTTCCGAGTGGCGATCTCATTTTGCGCGGCGCGTTATACCAACCAAAGGGGGACGATCCATTTCCGGCGATCTTGTTCAATCACGGAAGCGCTCCGGGAATGTATAGCAACGAGGCCATTGAAGCGCTCGGGCCGCTGTTTGCCGATCACGGCTGGGTATTCTTTGCTCCTTATCGGAGAGGCTGGGCTTAAGCGAATCATCAGGCCCATACATCGGCGATGTAATCGCGGCGGCCGTCAAGAAGGGTGGCGTTCCGGCGGGAGCCGCAACGATGATTCACCTCCTGGAGACCGATCATCTCAAGGATCAACTGGCGGCACTGGCGTGGCTTCAGCAGCAGAGCTTTGTCCAGAAAAAGCGTATTGCCAGGATGGGCAACTCCTTTGGCGGTATCGAGGCTCTGCTCGGGGCGGAGAAAGGCTCCTATTGCGCCGCGATCGACGCGTCCGGAGGGGCCGAGAGTTGGTCGAAGTCACCCGAACTGCAAGCCTTCCTGCTGAAAACCGCACGTGATGTAGAAGGACGACAAGAACTGGACGGCGAGCTTCGCATTCCAGCGGCCTGCCGGGGATCAGCTCATCCTGGATGGCCGGATGGACAATCATCGGGTTCATATGGAGCTTCAGTTGACCGACCGGAATTCGTTTCTGCTGGTCTCAAGAGGTTTCCACTGGGTCCAGGACGGCCCCCTCGGCCGCTTTTGATGGTAGGTAGGTCAGTATGACCGGAGGGATTCATCCTCAGCAAGCTGATGCTCGATGCAGCTGATTTCAGGTCTCCGTTACCGTTCTTTCAGAACTTGTAAAATCATTCGCTTTGTGAACACGGACGGGCGTAGCCGGTGGCTAGATTCTGAAGCGCGAATCCGAAGTTATCAGTGTATCCTGATGCACCTGCGATCCATGTCCTGGCTGATGGCGTTGTATCCGCTTTCGCCTTGAGGTGTGACGCCGTCGCTAACCCCTTCGTTTCCGCTGCAGTTGTCAATTCGAGTCACGGAATATCCGGCAGTTGTTGTGCAGCAACATTGCCGTCTCACAAAACAACTCCGCTGCTCAAGGGGAGTTTTTCTACGAGCAGTTTACGAACTCCACTCATCGGAAAAGGCGACAGATCAGAGTTGCGCAATTCCCCTTCCCTCTGGCGTACGGCGCAGAAATCACCATCCGCTTTTCCTTCTTCCAGCGGTCCGGCGCAATCACCAGGCATAAGCTCGCCTTGTTCTCTGGAGCGCGGTTGGCTGTCAGCTGTGACTATGGATAGATCGTCCAGGCAACGAACAAGATCTTCCACTGCCCATCAATTTTTGCACACTTGCCAGTGTTCGAGGCCTGAACGGGTAACCTTGTCGTTGACCACAAAATCGAAATTACCTGATGCGAGAATATTCCCTATTTCTTCGTGTATTGGCGGAGCAGGTTTACACCGCTACGCTGAGAGGCGGGTTGGGCGTGCGCGATGCCAGCGACTTCCATGAGTGGCTCCTTGAAGCATCGGAAAAAGCCGAAGGGTCTGTCTCGCTTGCCGAATTCTTTGGGCACCTTCGGAACGATGCCTAAGTGTGCCCGAATCGAGCGCAAGAGCGGCCTAATCAATTTGTCCGTTTCCGTACAGGCTGCTTCTAGTCCTGGTTTTCTTCTCGCTGCGAATATAGGACAGGCCGCGTTTCAACTCTGCCGATAGGTCTGTGCTTTCCGTGACGACGTGCACTGGCTTTCCTGATTCTTTCCCCGAGCCAGGCGTTAAGTTCTTCGGGCGCAGAGGTCACAAATCGGCCCTCTCTACGGACCGGCATCCCTTACGAGGCCCACCGCTCAACAACCGAGACAGGCTCACCAAGAATTCCGCGATTTGTTTCCAGCCTTTCAACCTCTCGACCTGAGACGATGGACTCCTACGTTTTTCGAGCTCCATTTTTATATTTCCTATACGTCAAGTCCGTCCTGCTAGACTCTAGGCGACATGGCCCTGAAAGATCTCGTCAAAGCGGTAATTCCTCACGGAATCTGCGAGTACTCCATCCGTCGTCACGACTACATGCGACTCGGTGTAAACATGTACCAGGCCAGTCGGATCGCGCTCTCGCCTCGCCAATATCAGAATCTGTGCGAAGCCCGACTGAATCTTGTACCACCGACTATCCTCTCTTCGCTGCGGACTTGTGTCGATGCGGGAGCCAACCTGGGGAATTGGACGCAGGCTCTGCTGGACCTGTTCCAGCCTGAACGCGTGATCGCAATCGAGTGCGAACCCCGCATGGTCGAGCCTCTCAAAACAAGATTCGGTACATTCCCTCGTGTCTCGGTAGTGGAAGCCGCACTCTCAGACAGTGAAGGCAACGTAAGCTTTCATCAGCTGAGGCACCCGGCAGGTTCGTCGCTGTTGAAACCTCGGGCTGACGTGGTTAAGCAATTTGCTGCAAACTCCTGGGACGTGATTGGAACCGTCGAGGTACGCAAGACCAGCTACGACCAACTGATAGTTGGCGAGGACGAAGTATCCATCTTGAAACTCGACATCCAAGGCGCGGAGATGAGCGTTCTTTCCAATTCCCAGGAAGGACTCCGCAAGACACGGTGCATCATCATGGAAGCAACTTTCACTCCACACTATGAGGATGACTCCGGTTTCTCCGAGCTTCATCAACTGATGGGGGACAAAGGGTTCGGACTCTACCAACTTTCTGCTCCTTATCATCGCGGCGTCAGAGCGCTGTATGCCGATGCGATTTATGTTCGGGAAGACATCCTGCAAGGTCTTACTCCAATAAGTTAGGGAATAACTCGACGGATTCTAGCTGTGCCGGGTTAGTGCAACGTCGTCCACGAATGGTGTCCTAAGTGTGTCGAGCTCTCGCCCCAAAACTTCTGAGTCCTCACGCGTAAGCGGATTCGATCTTTTCTAATTGACATCCAGAGATACTTTCGTTTAGCTTACGGCGCATCAGCGAACGGATTCGCCGGGGAACGACGGATTCTGAGTTCCGTCAGTAGTCCTGATCGCTGCTTCCCTTGAACCGTGATGGAGTGCGCCAGCGAGTTATTGGCGGGGTGCATTAGTGCTGGAAGTAGTCTGCGTGCTATAACCCGGCGACGGGCCGGGAGGGCCAGTCTGTTCATCTCCTCCAGCACGAATCGTTACTTGCTGGGTGGCACCAGCTACGACGCTGACGGAAATGTGCTCAACGATGATTTCAACACTTATACCTGGGACGCAGAAGGAAAGCAGCTCTCAAATTATGGCGGGGAAGAAACTTTTGGTTTCACCTACGACGCTTTTGGACATATGGTGGAACTGGCAGTTAACGGCACCTACACACGCTCCTACATGAACATGGGCAAATTCCGGTTCTCCGCTACCGGACAGACCGCTGGGTATTCCGAAACTCCTTTGCCCGGTGGATCTATAGCCAGCCAGAATGGCGGAAACACAGGAATACAAATCGCGGACTGGCTAGGCACGATCCGCGGAAATTCGAACTATACCGGCGGTATCGTGAACAGCACGGGCGCCCGCGCTCCGTTTGGTGAGGGGTACGCGGGGGCTCCGCCTGAGGCTTTTACGGGTCAAGACAGCGACGGCAACCGAGGGAATCCGATTTACTGGTTTCCGGAGCGGCAGTACGTGTCGACGCAGGGCCGCTGGATATCGCCGGACCCGGCGGGATTGGCGGCCGTAAACCCCTCCAATCCCCAGTCGTGGAACCGCTATGCATATGTAGGCAACAGTCCACTAAACAATGTTGATGCCTTGGGTTTTTGCCCCTCGGGCTCCTATAATGCGGGTCCGAATGCATTTGACGCCGCCTCGGGAACCGACGCTTGCGGCGGCATAGCGGTCAACGCACCCGTCGTCGATTGGGTTTGGACCAATGGTGAATGGCTTGGTTTGGACGGTTGGAGCACGTGGGATGGACTGATCCAGCGTGGCCCTATCGCAAACAGCATCCTAACTGGGGAAGACTCCCCGTACTCGGGGTCGCTCCAATCCCAGATCGCAAGTCTTCTGAGTGGAATAATGCCTTGCCAGAAGGAATTTGGCGCGCCCTGCGTCTCGATTGGCTCCAACTTCACGACGGTCCCAGGGTACCAAGCTCCGACTGCCGAGCAGATCGCCTATCTACAATGGCAACAAGGCTTGACCGGTTTATTCTGGGACGCTCCTGGTCCGCCAAGTCTATGTAGAGAGTTCCCGTGCTACGCGACAATCTCCGGTCCTCCGTTACCAACAATCTCGGCGGTGGCACCGCCTCCCCCACCGCCAAGCTTCTGGCAGGCCATTCAGACCTGCGCAACATTTCTCCCACTCATGGGTGGGCCAGGTTCAGCGTCACTCGATCAATACCCCGAGGGGCAGATGGGTACGCAGAACAGCAACCGCTATCAGGAGAACAATCCCACCAATCAGGGTCAGGGAGCGGCTGCGGGAAACGCTGCTGGACAAGCTGGCACTTGGTCCGTTGCACTGGGGGAGCGCTGTCGCAATAGGGGACGTACGGAACGCGACGAGCGGAGAGTGGACTGGGGGCTCGCGCAGCGGATCTTCCCGAGCAGGCAATTGCCAAGGTGCTTGCAGTGACAGGAACTGAAATGGGGAATCGACACAAGCGCGATCAATGGTCGCAGGATATAGAAGCCAGACAGCGCAATGTCGTCTTTCCCGACACAGTGCAGAACGAGGCACGATTTTGGCGTAATCTAGGGAAAGGTTCCTCCAGTCTCTCCGCAAAAGCTGGCTTAGCCGTTTTGGCAGTTTTTGTTTTTGCGTTTGGGGGTGGGATCCTGTTCGCTACCTACGAAGGGGGTGTCATATGGCAATTTGGGTTGGGAATGCTCCTTTTCTGTGGTTCCTTCTTCGGTGCCATAATGTGGGCAACGCGTCGTAGCCTTCGGAATATTCAAGACGCCCGGCGCGGCCCGCGTCCACCGAAACATTGAGTGGGGTAGCGCGCCCCCAATGCCTCGGAAGCGGTCGGCTTGCCCCGCGCTCGTCGTAAACAGCGCAGTTCGTTTCGCTTTCCGCGCGGCTGTCCGATGCCCTGTCTAACCATTGTTGGCGGAAACGTGCAATTCCAAGTTTCCGGAGACTCGTGCTCCTTCTTCTCGCAGTCATTACTGGAGTAAGCGTCCGGTTGACACTCTAGAGGTATCCACTTTGAGCGGAGATGCTTCCGTTGAGTGTTGGAACGCTTTGCCTGGCTACCTGATCCTTCAATCCACTTCCATTTTCAATCCGCAAAAATCTCGTTCACTTTCTCCTGAACTTGTTGGCTGCGGGACGGCTTTAGATAGCGCATTGTCGATTCGATATCTACGTGTCCCAACCACTGCTGCACGGTACGCAGATCGACGCCAGCCCATAGACACCGAGTAGCGAATGTTGCACGGAACTTGTGAAGCCAGAAATCCTCCGGGTTCAGTTCCGCGCGCTCGGCAACCGCCTTCAAGTCATCGAGAAAATTCAACTTCGGGTTGCATCCGGCGGTGGGGAAGACCAGGTTGCACGCCTTGTCGGATTTTCCCTTCCGGACTTTCAAACTCTTGACCAACTTGAGGGGAATCGGAATCTCGCGCTCTTTGTACGCCTTCGGTGTCCAGCCCCGGTCTGGTTTATGAGTGACGCGAACCGTAGCGGCTGCGAAGTTGACATCGGTCCAGTACGCGTACATTACTTCCTGCTCACGCATCCCGGTCATCAAAAAGAACTCGTACCATAACCGTTCTTCTTCATCACCAGCGGCGAAGAGTGTGTCGAGTTCCTCCTGCTCGTAAATCTTCGGCTCCTCTTCGGTGTAGCGCGGCCAGTCATTTTTGCCGACCAGACCGCGAACTCCTTGCGCCTTGAGAAATGTCATTATGTTCTCAAACTTGTTGTAGACAGATCGGGGTGCCTGTTCTTTTTCATCTCTCAAGAAGGCCGAAAACTTGAGAAGGTCTTTGCGTTCGATCTCATCAAGGTTTTGTTTATGGCAAGACTCAGTGAAGTAGTTCAGTGCGGTGGTGTACGCGGCCAGAGTCTTCGGCTTCTTCGTGAGCTTCGTTTCGTCCAGGAACTCCGCGACCGCCGCCGCTAGGGAGCGGTGTCCGTTATTGCCGTTCTCGGGAACTACGGCGACGCCGTTGTTTATCGCGTTCAACTCAGCTTTTTTGCGCAGCCGTCGTGTGCTGGCATCTGCCGCGTCCTTACCAACCGACAGACGCACCCGTTTAGAGCCGTCGCGCCATTCCAGGTAATACGCGCCTTCGGTGTGTCGTTCTTCTTTGTCGTTCACAAATACAACATCTGGCTTGATACGTCCATTCGCGGACGGCAGAACGCGGCGATACCGCCATCCATGCGGCGTCTGGACTCTTTTTGTGAGGTTGACTTCCCAGTTAGCCATCGGTGATCCTTCCTGATTCTGGTATCAGTATAGGTATCACCAGCTGCAAGTGCTAGATAACTAAGGTAATGGCGGAGAGGGAGGGATTCGAACCCCCGATACCTTTTCAGGTATGCCGGTTTTCAAGACCGGAGCCATCAACCACTCGGCCACCTCTCCGGCAACTGCTGTCGGACCGATTCCTGCGGCCCATGGCTAGTTTACATTAGCTGGCGAGACTGATGAAGGCTGCGGCAACGGCTTCGGATGCTCATTCCAGGAGACCGAACTCCCTGGAATGAAACTCCATCACCTCAGCGAAGTGAGAGAGAAAATAGGTCACGCTGTGATCGCCGGGGTACGGCTGATATTCGTGCTTCACACTCTCCTTTTTTAGCTGCTCGTCGAGCGCGGCTGCGCCTTTTTCAAAGCCATAGTTATCGTCCTGGCCGCAGTTGAAATAGATGGCAAGCTTTCGAATGGCTGCAGCGTTTTTCTGGGCGAGGACAAACGGACTGTTTTCCTTCCAGTGCGGCACATCGATTGGATTTCCGAAGACGGTCGCCAGCAACTTTCCGAGCGGCGCGCCGGATTTGGCAGCAGTGTCGAGTTCCCGCGGAGACTCTGTGATCAAAGCGGCGCTCTGAGCGCTGACCGCCGAAAACATTTCGGGATGCGCAAAAGCAAGGCGCAGCGCCCCGTAGCCGCCCATAGAAATGCCGCTGATCGCACGATTTTTTCGGCCGATGCCGATGCGATATTTATTTTTCATTTGAGGAACGAACTCCTGCAGAAAAAAGTCACTGTAGCGCACCGAACCGTCGGCGGAATTTACGTAGAACGTGCGGCCGCCTTCGGGGGCAACAATGAGAAACTCTCCGATTTTGTGCTGCTTGTAAAGGTCGTCGAGAAGAGTCCATCCACCGCTGTTGAAGAGTGTTTGTTCGTTGTCACCGAGGCCGTGCAAAAAGTAAAGAACTGGATAGCGTTGCGCAGGATGTTTCGCCGCACCCGCATCGTAACTCGCGGGAAGGTACACGCAATAGTGGACTTGATGTTTCAGGATGCGGCTATTCAGAGCATTGCAGTCGATGCGGCTTTGAGCGCGGACAGGAAGTGAAACCGACAATGCAATCGCAGCGAGTGCGAAAAGGAAAATAATCCGGAGCCGACGATCCATGAATCGAGTTTACTCGTAGCGTAACGCCTGGACCGGATCCAGCCGCGCCGCGCGCCCCGCAGGATAAAGGCCCGACAGAAGGCTCACGACGAAGGCAAATACGATCGCTGCGCCCACCAGCCACCACGGCACCGCCCAGAAATGCTCCGGCGGCAAGGCCTGCCGCTTGAGATAAATGTTCGTCCCCAGGTTGATAGCTTGGCCAATAGCCCAGCCCAGCGCAACTCCCACGACGCCTCCGAGGATTCCCATCGCGCCGGCCTCCGCGAAGAAGAGCTTTTTCACATCGCCGTCGCTGGCACCGATCGCTTTCATGATGCCGATCTCGCGGCGGCGTTCGAGAATAGCCATCACCAGAGTATTTACGATTCCGATCGAAGCCACAGCAAGCGCGAGGCTGCCGAAGATGCCAAGAAATAAATCCAGCACGGCGAAAAATTGCTGCAGGCTCCGGGTCGCATCGAGGATGGAAAATGTATTGAAACCCATCTTCTTGATTGCATCTTCGATCGAGCGTATCTGCGAGGGATTCTTCACGCGCACGCTGATCGAAGAATAGGCCGGTTGGTCGGTGGCAGCGCGAGAGATCTCGCGCAGGTCGGTGGGCTGCATTACATGCAGACTTTCCGCCAGTTTGAGCGGGAGAAAAACTCGCGCCCGGGTTGGACCGCGCATGCTTTCGGGGTCGAGGTCGGCGACACCGACAATTTTCAGCTTATGTTCTCGCGAGACGACGGAGTAAGCTACACTCGCAAGATTCTCGTCACCTGAAGCTACCGAGGTGTCTTTCGCCGCACCCTTCGCAGCACCCGAAGATGAGGCCGGTGACGCTTCCCGCTGCGCGTAGCGCATTACCAACTCTTTTCCCAACAACGGAGGAGCCAGCGACGCGACGTCGGTTTCGTCGAGCCCGGACTTTGGCGTCTTCCCCAGCAGCTCTTCGGCGAATGCTTTCTGGATCACTACTTCCGCAGCCATATCGGAAGAGAAAAAGTGTCCCTGCATTTGCTCGAACGCATCATTGGATTTCGCCGACTCGGGCAGCGCAGAAATCATCGTAAGGTGGGGTTTGTCCTCGTAGCGCAGCTCGGTAATAAAACGAATATCGGGATACGCCTCAAGCACGTTGGGAAGATGCTCAATCTCCTGCCGCGTGGATTCATCGAGGATGCGACTCTCGCCCGGTGCCGGCCCGCCTCGTTCTTCTTCGTGGCCAAAGTTGCGCAGGTCGCGGCGCGATGTAACGACCACAGTATCGAACAAACCGGACTTCATTAAACGGCGGGAGGCAAGCTGTTGCAGTCCGATGCCCAGCGAAAGCATCGCGACCAGCGATGCCACGCCCACGGAAATTCCAACGGTGGTCAGCGAATTCCGCAAAAGTGACTCGCGCAAGTTGCGCACGGCGAGTTCCGTAAGATCGGGAAGCTTCATGGCCGCACTGCTTCCGATGGCTCTACTCTGACGGCAGACGCAGCAACGGAATTTGCTTCATCGCCGACCAATTTGCCGTCCGCGAGAAAAATTAGGCGCTGTGCGTAGCGCTCAGCCAGCGCCCGCTCGTGCGTCACCATGACGACTGTCATACCCAATTGCTGATTGAACTCGCGCACCATATTCATGATTTCAGTGCCGGTACGGCTATCGAGATTGCCTGTGGGCTCATCAGCCAGCAAAAGCTGAGGACGGTTGATGAGCGCGCGAGCCAGCGCAGCGCGTTGCTGCTCTCCGCCGGAAAGCTCGCTCGGCCGATGATTCATGCGCTCCTGCAGGCCAACTCGAGCAAGCGCTTCACGCGCAAGACTGTCGCGTTTTCCACGCTCGACCTCGGCAAAGCGCATGGGCAATTCCACGTTTTCCGCAAGCGTCATGCTCGCGATGAGGTTGAACGATTGAAAAACCATTCCGACAGTACGGAGCCGATAGCCCGCAAGTTCCTCGCGCGAGAGTTTGGCGAGATCGCGATCATGAACCACCACACTGCCCGATGTAGGCCGATCCAGGCCGGCGATTAAGTTCAGCACCGAAGATTTTCCCGAGCCTGAGCTACCGAGGAGCGCAACGAATTCGCCCGCGCGCACTTGCAGATTCAAACCATCGACTGCGCGAATCACGGCGTCGCCCATTCGGTAATGGCGGCAAAGCTGCTCCGCACGAATCGCGGCGCTGCCGTTCTGGATCGTGCCTGATGTGCCCATCGGCTAGCGAACCTCTCCCCGGAGCACGCGGATGGGGTCCGCCGCCTTTACTTCGCTGTTGCGTGCTTGCACTTTGCTGCCATTTCCATTTCCCTCTCCATCCATCGAGTCTCCCTCACCCGGCGCGAGGAAGAGATTCTCCTCCACTCCATGCTGCCTGGTGTACAGATCGTAATAGCGGCCTTGCGCGGCGTAGAGTTGCTCATGCGTTCCGCGCTCCACGATCTTTCCCTGCTCCATCACCAGAATCTGGTCGGCGCGGCGGATGGTTGAAAGACGGTGCGCGATCACAAATGTTGTGCGGCCCTTCATCAGATAAGAGAGCCCTTGCTGGATCATCTGTTCCGATTCCGAGTCGAGGCTCGAGGTTGCCTCATCAAGAATCAAGATGCGCGGCTCGGCGAGAATGGCGCGAGCAATCGAAATCCGCTGCCGCTGGCCTCCGGAAAGCTTGACACCGCGCTCGCCGACTACCGTGTCGTACTTATCGGCAAAGGACTCGGCAAACTCATCCACGCGCGCGATCCGGCAGGCGCGCATGATTTCCTCTTCACTGGCATCAGGACGCGAAAACGCCACGTTATCGCGAATCGTTCCGTCGAACAAAAATGATTCCTGCAGCACGACTCCCAAACGCGTGCGGAAGGAATCGAGCCGCACCGTACTCAAGTCCGTACCATCCACCAGGATGCGCCCTTTGCTGGGAACATAAAAAGCGGAGATCAAGCCGATGGTGGTCGATTTGCCGGAGCCCGAGGATCCCACGAGTGCCGTTACAGTTCCGGGATCGGCGCGGAAAGAAATGTCGTGCAGAACTTCGTGAACCCCGTCGTAGCTGAAACTTACGTTGTCAAATTCAACTTGCCCCACAATGTCGCGCAACGGCACCGAGCGATTCGGATCCTGATCTTCAGGACGCTCGCGCAGAAGTTCCTGCGTGCGCTCCAATCCCGCGAGAGCCTCGGTGAGTTGCGTTCCAATTCCCACAGCCTGAGCCATTGGCGCAATTAGAAACGCCAGCAGGGCGCTATACGAAACCAGGCCGCCAATCGACATCGTCCCGGCCATGATCTGCCGCGCTCCTACGAACGTGACCACTGCGCCCACTATGCCCAGAAGAACGCTTGCCGAGAGACTCATTACCGAGGTCGCCGTTAAGGTGCGCATGACGTTGTCGAGCAGCCGCTTCACGCCCTTCGCGAAGACTGCTTCCTCGCGCTCTTCCGCGTGATAGCCCTTGATCACGCGAACTCCGCCCAGCGATTCCGTAAGGCGGCCCGTGACCTCCGCGTTGATCTTGCCCCGCTCGCGGAAGATCGGCCGGATCGTGCCGAAGGCTTTCGTGAGTGCGATGGCAAAGCACAACAAAAATCCCAGAGCAATAAACGTCATCGCCGGACTGATCCGCACCAGCAACACCAGCGCGATGCCTGAGGTGAGCAAGCCGCCAGTAAAGTCGACCAGTCCGGTGCCCAACAAATTGCGCACACCTTCCACGTCACTCATGATGCGCGACACGAGCATCCCTGTTTTATTCACGTCGTAAAACGCAACCGGAAGCCGCGAGATGTGCGCCTGCACTCGCTGCCGCAGTTCGGTAATCAGACGCTGCGCCTCCTTGG
>Ga0210394_10000421_pt1 | contig 92176 bp, 72 predicted proteins | sample IncBWC12MmetaG_FD_160121 | JGI IMG/M metagenome (GOLD analysis project Ga0210394, IMG submission 160121) | Forest soil microbial communities from Barre Woods Harvard Forest LTER site, Petersham, Massachusetts, United States - Inc-BW-C-12-M | ecosystem: Environmental > Terrestrial > Soil >...
TCCATGCCTCCCTCCCGGCTGGTAGCTCTACCCTAACGGCTCGCTAAAAGCGGACATATCACGTGCTAATTCAACCGGACATATCGTCTGCTAACGACAGCTTTTTGAAATTCGTTGCGCCTCTCTAACTGCTCTGCTACCCTCCCTCGCAGCGTGTGTACCTCGGGAGGGAATACTACATGGCCTTTTGTAAAGCGTGTGGTCAAGAAGTTGGTACGGCAACCTTTTGTCCAAAGTGTGGCGCCAATCAATCCGGCGTCGCCACCCCTACGGCAGCCCCTATAGCTTCTCCAACGGAAGGGCTCCAGGAGAATGTGGCCGGCCTGCTTTGCTACGTTCTAGGTTGGCTCACCGGCATCATTTTTCTGCTGATCGACAAGCGGCCTTTCGTCAAATTTCACGCCGCTCAATCGATCGTTGTCTTCGGCGGCCTAACGGTAATCCGCATCGGTTTGATCTTCATGCATGGAATGGCTGGCGGTGGCGCGCTCGGCTGGGGTTTGGTCGGCATGATTCAAATGGTCTTGTGGCTTGTGGGGTTTGTGCTTTGGATTCTCCTTATGGTGAAGGCGTACCAGCACGAAATGTTCAAAGTACCCATCGCCGCGCCCATCGCCGAGAACATCGCCGGCAAATAGGCAGCCTGTCTTAGCCGGGTGCCCCCATGCCGGTGTTGCATGTGCTACGCAGCGCCGCTACACGTGCAGGTGGAAGTATCCGTCTTCTTGAAACAATTTCACCGGCACGCCAAATAGCTCGCTCAGCCGCTCACCCGTAAGGGTTTTCTCCTTTGACCCGTCCGCGAGCACTCTGCCCCGTCGCAACAGCACCACGCGCTCGATTTCCGGAATAATCTCGGAAACATGGTGAGTGACCAGCAGGATGCCGAGGCCGCTTCGTGCTAGTTCGCGCATCGTCTCGCGCAATTCCACTTGCCCGGCAATGTCCAGCGCATTGCCCGGCTCGTCAAACAGTAGCGTCTTGGGCTCGTGAACCAGAGCCCGCGCGATTAGCGTCCTTTTTGCTTCTCCCGAGGACATCTCCGCAACCGGCCTCTTCGCCAAATGTGTTATGCCCAGCCGGGCCAGGGCCGCTTCCGCGCGTCGGATCTGCTCTGCTTGCGGCGCATGATGCGGAAAAATGCGCGTGCTGCTGAAGAACCCGGACAGGATTACATCCATGCCCGTCGCGCCGCTCGTGCACATGGCAAGAAGGTCCGGCGAGACAATTCCGAGCAGACTTCGCAATTCCGCCACGTTCCACAGGCTCTGCCCGAGAATCGCCATCGAAGCATCTTCTCGAGCCAATGGGTAATTCTCCCGTGTGATCGTTCGGATCAGAGTGGACTTTCCGCACCCATTCGGCCCCAGAATGCAGACGTGCTCGCTCACGCCTATCCGCAGAGACACTCCGTCGAGCGCCAGGTTTTCTCCTCGAGTCACGGAGACGTTCTTCATTTCCAACAGGGGAAACGAAGGGGCCAAGTCGTTCATCTTCGACAGCTTACCCCGCATCGCGGAACTCGCCAAATGTGCCGGCTAAAAAAAGGAGGCGAAAACACAAGGTTTTCGCCTCCCGGGGTGGGGTGGGGTGTTGCTTACAAGTCCCTTGCGGTCTGAGGTCCCTCCTTCTAAGGCAGACCTCCAGCCTCTATCCATCGGTTGCATTGCGCTGCCGTTTTCAGAGACGCACCGAAAAAGACTTGTCTTTCCCGCTTTCTAACACCCCGTTTTAGTCGTGTCAATTGAAATTCCATTCAGCCGCTGCCTCAACCATCCCCACTCCCATTTCCGGCTGTCGGGCCATTCGTACTATTAAGACGCACATGATTGACGCAACCAGGATCTTCCGGATAACCTGCCCGAGGCCCGTCGGACGGCTTCCGCAGATAATACGAATTGGGTAGCCGCGAATTGGCCGCTTCTTGTGTTCACCGGCGGGTACATCGATGGGCAGCGTCGGGAAGCGGTTGCGCAGGAGCAGTGCCGTAGCAGCACCCCCAAACTGGGGCATGACCACATCCAGCATCGCCCGCGCTGGCGCTTCTTGCTTGCCGAGCTGCTTTACGAGCAACAAGAACCACACGGGTGCAGCCCGACTTCCAACTCGCAGGGACCATTCGCCGACCGCATCCCGTCACAGGAACCCTTCGGCGGCGGCGAAAATCTGGAGAGCCCGGAGGAAGCACCGCGACGATCTCCATCCCTAGATGTAAAAAGTGAGTAACATCACTTGAAGAGCGACGTTTCGTTTCGGGCCAGTTACTTCGCTTGCAAACTGCAGCGGAACACTCTCCCGCGCTTATCGTTACCTCTGGCGCCTTTCAACTCCCGAAAATTTCATTGATCTTTTCTGCGAGCTGAAAATCTAGGTTGCTGATGCCTTGAACGCTGTGCGTGTTCAAATCGATCGCCACTTTATTCCACACGTTGAACCATTCCGGATGATGATTCATCCACTCCGCAACCAGCGCTACCTGTGTCATCTTTCCAAACGCCGTCACAAAATCCTTGCATTCGAAATCCTTGTGCAATTTCCCCTTCACCAGGCTCCATCCCGTTACCGTTCCCAGATTCTTTTGTATGTCCGCATCGCTCAGTTTTTCGGCGCGCATGAAATTCCTCCCCCGCTTGGGTTGCGGCTGTCCCATTATGCGTTGCGGGCCCGAATGCAGCAAGAAATAGCGTTCTCGAACGATTGCCTGCCTCAGGGAAATCCAGTACGCTTGATAATTCGCCCCCAGCGAAATTTCGCGCGGTGCGCTCTACGCTAAACGAATCGGAGAGTGTCGTGAAAAAGAAAATTCGCGCTATTCAATACGGAATCGGGCCCATCGGCGCCTCGATTGTTAAGCTGCTCAGAGAAAAAGAGAGTATCGACATCGTCGGCGCCATCGATTCCGATCCCGCCAAAATCGGAAAAGACCTCGCCGAAATTGTCGGCGCATCCGATGGTCCGTGGGGCGTGAAAGTATCCGGCGATGCCAAGGGTGTTCTGGACCAATCCGCCGACATCGTCATGCACACCACTTCGTCTTCCCTTCCCAAAGTGATGGACCAACTCTTGGCCTGCCTCGACGTCGGTTCCTGCGTCGTTTCCACTTGCGAAGAGCTCTCTTATCCCTACCGCACCTACCCCGAATGGGCCGCCAAGCTGGACAAAGCTGCCAAGGAATCCGGCGTCGCTCTAGTGGGAACCGGCGTTAACCCGGGATTCGTTATGGACAAACTGGTGATCACCCTCGCCGCCGTTTCCCAGCGCATCGATCACGTCAAAGCCCTTCGCATCGTCGACGCATCCAAACGCCGCCTGCCTCTCCAGAAAAAGATTGGTGCGGGCATTTCCGTGGACGAATTTCGCGCCAAAGTAAAGGAAGGAACGATCAAGCACGTCGGTCTGCCGGAATCAGTTGCCATGGTCGCGGATAGCTTCGGCCTTCGCCTCGACGAAATCACAGAAACCATCGAACCCAAAGTCGCCACCGACCGCGTTCAAACCGAATTCCTCACCGTCGAACCTGGCCAGGCCGCCGGTGTTCACCAGATCGCCCGCGGCATCTCCGAAGGCAAAGAACTCATCTACATGGAATTGCAAATGTACGTCGGCGCAAACGATCCAGCCGATACCGTCGAATTGCAGGGCTATCCAAATATCAGCCTGGTTATTCCAGGCGGTTCGCACGGGGACATTGCTACCGCTTCCGTCGCGGTAAATTCCATTCCCGCGATTCTCGAAGCACAATCTGGTCTTCGCACATCTCGCGATCTGGCCTTGGGCTTTTTCCCGCCGAAACCTTCGAAATAGCCCCGCGCCTAAGCGGGCATCTTGGATTCTCTTCCGGGACAGGCACTCCTCGCCCTGAGCTTCGAAGGTCCTGTGCTTTTGGATTGCAAGTCAGTTTTTATAGAATCGCACTACCGCGGAGTAATCCAAATCCTCTTTCGCTTCACCCTTAACGTGATTGTAGACTTCTCGCACCGCTGCCGTCGTCGGCAGCGCGACACCCAACTGGTTTGCCAGATCAAGCGCCAATCCCAAATCCTTGTGCATCAGCCGCAACGGAAAACTTGGCTTGAAGTCACCCTTCAGCATCAGCGGCGCTTTCAGATCCAGCAGTCCAGACCTTCCCATGCTGGCCTGCAAGACTTCCAAAAGCCGCTCTCCGGCTAGCCCCGCTTTTGTCACTAACCCAATCGCCTCCGCCAAAGCACCAACCTCCAGAGCAAGAATCGCATTCATTGCCAGCTTGATCGTCTGGCCCGCTCCGTTCGGGCCCAAATGAAACAATTTCTTCCCCATCACCCCCAATACGGGCTCCACGTCCTTCAACGTCGCCGCATCTCCCCCGATCATGAACACCAGATTCCCTTCGCGTGCTCCCCAATCTCCTCCTGTCACGGGTGCATCGAGAAAACGCACTCCGCGCTCCTGACAAGCCGCGGAAATTTTCTTCACAAGCGCCGGCGAAATCGTGCTCGAGTCAACGTAAATACTCCCCGCCTTCAATCCTCCCAATGCCCCGTGGTTCTTTCCCTCCCCGCCCCATAACACAGACTCCAACGCCGGTGGGTCGCTCACGATTGTCAGAAGCACCTCGCTCGCTTCGGCAACTTCTCGGGGATTTTTCACCAACACCGCCCCGGCTGCCACCAATTCGTCGGCCTGCGACGCAGTTCGGTTCCAAACCGTCAGCGGATGCCCCGCCTTCAACAGATTCATTCCCATGGGCCGGCCCATCAACCCCAGCCCAATCAAACCAATTTTTCGTGTGCCTCCGCTGGTCACAAAACCTCCTCGCGCGCAGTAATTTTCTGTTCGTTTGATGCTTCGGTGCCAGCTAAGTTTAGCCGATTCTTTCAGGATTTGTGGATCAAGTCGATCTCAATCGGCCGGTCTCGGAGCATTTAGGAAGGAGGAAAACGGAGTCGCATTGCTTGCGGATTCCCCAGCTGCCGCGGCGGCAACCTTTTTCACCGAATCGACGCGGGGCTGTTCTGTTGATACGCCCCCGGTGGGTTCCGCCGATGTTTCCGCTTCGATTCGATAGATGTAGGGATACGGAATTTCCCAGCGAAAGTACTTTCGCCCGCGCTGTTCCAAATGCTGTTCAAGGAAGATCGAGCGCCCCGAATCCGCGGAAAACGTACCGGTAGCCGAAAGCAGCATTTCCCCGACACGATACCGCACTGTCACTCTACAACCCAAAAATTGAGAATATGCTGCCACTCATTCGAGTCTCCGAGTGGGTCCCACGTCGGTCAATAGTACCGAAGGTCTGTTACTTCTGCGCTTGTGGAAAACGGCTTCCCGGCGGTCTCGGCTGCACCACCAGATCCGCCAGGAAATAGAGAACCAGAGTTGACCCGATTCCGTATGCCAGAACCGACCGAACCATCGCCAAGACCCAGTCGTTTCCTTGCGTTGCGCCAAACGCGATTTGTCCAACCGCGAAACCCGCAAACAACCCTGCGGTCGCGCTGACCACGCGGCTTACTCGTGAAAGCTCGAGCGGCGCGTGACAAGTCGGGCAAACTAGGTCTTCGCCCTGGGGCAGTATGCGGCTCCTCGGCACCCTCCCAAAACACAGTGGACATGCCCGATTCCACATGTTCCGTTGTCTCCCCCAATTACGGATTTGCTTCACTCCGGCACTGGCTTCGTTGCGCTCTCCATTTCCTTGACTTTTCTTTCCGTCACGATACAGTCTGCCATCGACTCGCACTTAACCCATAGGAAAAGGGCTTCATGCGCACACGAATTCTCTTTGTCTTTCTCGGCAGTACGATTTTCGCGGCGGCGACTTATGGACAATCGCAAAAGCCGCCTGCCAAGACCTACGTCTTGAAGGCAACCGCTCTTTTCGATGGCAAGAGCGACACCTTGGTCACTCCCGGCCTCCTCGTTGTGACCGGCAACCGGATTGTGGCCGTCGGACCCAGCGCGTCCGTCCCTGCCGGAGCCGAAGTCATCGATCTCGGGGACGCGACGCTACTCCCCGGCTTCATCGATGCGCACACGCATCTCAGTTTCCTTTATTCCGACGACTACAATAAAGCCGAACTGGATAGGCTGCAAAAGACCATCGCCGAGCGCGCTCTCGATGCCAGCGTGAACGCGCGCATCACGCTTATGGCCGGCTTCACCACCGTCCGTGATGTTGGTTCTGCCGATTACATCGACGTCGGCCTCCGCAATGCCATTGCTCACGGCGATATTCCCGGCCCTCGAATGCTTGTCGCCGTTCATGCCCTCGGTTCGACCGGCGGTCACTGCGATGACGAAGCCGGCTTCCGGCCAGGCCTCTTCGGCCACGAATCCGGCCCTCTCGACGGAGTCATTAACGGCCCGGACCAGGCACGCTACGGTGTGCGTCTAAATCACAAATACGGCGCAGATGTAATCAAGGTCTGCGCTTCGGGCGGCGTCCTCTCTCCCACCGACGACGTCGATACTCCCCAACTCACCCAGGAGGAATTAAACGCCATCGTCGACGAAGCCCACGCGCTTCACCGCAAAACCGCCGCGCACGCCCACGGTGCGGAAGCCGCCAAACGCGCCATTCGTGCCGGCATCGATTCCATCGAACACGGCAGTTTCCTGGACGACGAAGACCTGGACATGATGAAGCAGCGCGGCACTTATCTGGTCCCCACGCTCATGGCCGCCCAAGGTCTGCAGGAAAAATTCGATCGAAACATTTATGTACCGCCCGCCATCGCCGCCAAGGCGCATCTCGCGATCAACTCCATGCACAACACTTTCGAGCGCGCGCTCGCCAAAGGCGTGAAAATCGGCCTCGGCACGGACGCCGCCGTCTATCCTCACGGTCGCAACGCCGAAGAGTTTCACCAGATGGTCGACCTCGGCATGAAACCTGCTGCCGCGCTCAAAGCCGGCACTTCTGCGGACGCCGATCTCCTCGGCCTCGCCGACAGAATCGGCACCCTCGATGCCAATAAATTCGCCGACATCGTCGCCGTTCCGGGAAACCCCCTCGAGAACATTCGCCAGACCGAGCATGTCTTCTTCGTCATGAAAGAGGGCGTAATCTATAAAAATGAAAAACCCGCGCCCAAGCACACTAAGGGTGAACATATGACTTCATTGAGCCAAACCATCTCCACCGGATTCGTCGGTGAATATCGTCGCCGCGCCGAAGACCTCCACAAATGGGTCGATCCGCTCTCGGATGAACAGTTTTGGAGAAATCCGTACTCCTACGGCAACAGCGTTGGTCACCTGGTGCTCCATCTCACGGGCAATCTGAGCTATTACATCGGTGCACAAATCGCCGAAACCGGCTACATTCGCAATCGCGACCTGGAATTTACGGAAACTCGCCAGCCGTCTAAGGCGGAAGTCCTTCGAAAATTCGATGACACGATCTCCATCGTGATTACTGCTCTCGAACGCCAAACCGAAGCCGATTGGACCTTACCCTATTGCGCCGAGCGCGAGCCCGAAGCCAGCGATCGCTTCCGGGCTTTTCTTCACTGCGCAACACACCTCTACCACCACATCGGTCAGCTAGTTTTTTTAAGCTGTGAACTCACGAAGTCAAACTCCTCCGAAGTCGCGCCAGGCGCATAACCGCCAAAAACGGACGGTTGTCGTCAACACTCGTACTTGAGGGGGTCCTACCCTTTCTGCGCATTTTGCAGAAAGGGTGGGTCCGTCTGACGCCATGCAATCCCTCACGCCTCCAACTTAAATCGCGTCGAAGCCAACCGGTACAGTCTTCGCCACACCAATCGATTGATCAGCACCACCACCGTGGCCATGATCAGCGTCGCGGCCAGCAGCACATGAAAATGCCCCGCATCGCTCGCCTGGCTGATCGTGCTGCCCAACCCCGGCACCTCGACCACTCTTCCCTGAAAGTGAAAATACTCCGCAATGATGCTGGCGTTCCAGGCTCCGCCTGACGCCGTGACCAATCCAGTCACGAGATAGGGAAAAATCCCCGGCAGGATCAACCGTCGCCAACGGTCCGTCCGGCTGAACCGGAAAACGTTCGCCGCCTCCTTCAAATCCGTCGGAATCGCCATCGCTCCTGCAATCACGTTGAACAGGATGTACCACTGCGTTCCAAGCAACATCAGGGCCATCGCGGCAAGCTCCACTCCGCCACGCAGGCGGATGAGCACCAGCAACAGCACTGGGAACAGCGCAGTAGCTGGAATCGACGCCGCCAATTGCACCAGCGGCTGCATCCATCGCGCAAACCGCGGGCTGAAGCCGATCGCTACGCCTACAGGAATCGTCCACAACGCTCCGATAATCAGCGCCAGGTTCACGCGGAGAAACGTCAGCGCGGCGTCACGCACCAGCATGAACCATTCATGCCGATCCAACGATGCGAGAGCCCCAACGCTCCCGTAGATGGCGTAAACCAGGAAACCCACGCCAATCGCGCCGAAAACCCAGCCCAACCATCGTCGTGGCTGTTTTGTGTGCGCCGATGAAAAAGTCGCCGCCGCTCGCTTCGCCCCGCTCGCAAACTGAATTGTTAGCCAATTCACGATCGGATGCAGCAAACGCCGGTACCCGCGAATGATAAAAGACTCCTTACGAATAAAACTCAGAATCGAATTCTGTGCCGTGCCGGCGCTCTCCACCTGCTCGAATTTAAATTTGTCCGCCCACGCAATCACCGGCCGCCAAATCAACTGGTCCATCAACACAATGACGGCGACCATCATCGCCAATCCCCAAAGCATCGCTCGTGTGTTTCCCTGGCTGGCCGCCGTTTGCAGAAATGATCCTAGTCCGGGCAACCGAAAGTCCTTGTCGCCCAAAACGAACATTTCGCACGCCATCAGGAAAAACCATCCGCCCGCCACGGACATCATTGAATTCCACACCAACCCGATGGTGCTGAACGGCAAGTCCAATTCCATGAATCGCTGCCAGCGGCTGAACCGGTAAATGATGGCCGCCTCTCGCAAATCTCGCGGGATGGTCTTTAAAGAAGAATAGAAACTGAACGCGATATTCCACACCTGGCCCGTGAAAATCAGGATGATCGATCCCAATTCGACGCCGAGTTGCCGGTTGGGAAAAATCGTCACCATCGCCAGCATCACCCCGGGAAGAAAACTCAGCACCGGAATAGATTGCAAAATGTCCAGCAGTGGAATCAGCACGATCTCCGCTCGCTTGGACTTCGCCGCCGCGTACCCGTAAGCCAGCGCAAACACCAGGCTGATGGCATACGCCACGAGTATCCGTACCAGTGAATACAACGCATACGCCCACAAACTTCGTGGATCCTGCGAAATCTCGGCCTCGACCTTCACCGGCCCCAGCCACGACCGCCCGATCGAATACACCCCGACGATCACCCCGAATACCGCGATGAACACCGCAATATCGATCAGGAACGCATAGCCCCAGCGCGACCCGATCGGTCTTTTCGCCGCCGGCGGAATTGGTCCTGGTTGTTGAGACAACGGCACGGAAGAAGGCACGGGCAGTTCAGGTTTCCGTTAGCGTTAACTTCCCGCTGGCGGCGTCATAATCAAAGATCTCCGCATAGCGGCCCCACTGGATCGCGGTTTCCAATTGCCGCCGCGATTCGTCTTCGCTGAAATGTTCGTCCAGCAAGTCCTGAAAAAATTCCGCCGGCAGCGTCCGGTCTGCCTTCGCTTTCAATGACTGCTCCATCTGTCGCAGCAGCGGAATATATGCGAGCGCCGCCTTTCGGAAGATCTTCTTGCGCTCCTGGATGTCTCCCTGCGCGAAGGCCTGGCCGTCCGGAGTGATGATCGCGTCTCCTTCCTCCAGCTTCAGCATACCGAGCAGCACCGCGGTATCCACGCTCGGTAACAGCGCATCCACTTCCAAGCTCAATTCATCCGCGAGCACATGCAAATCCGCGCGCCCCCCCTGATCCACCAGGATCTCCAGAAGCCCCGCGAGACCCCCTGGCCGCGTATGCGGCAACATGATCTGGGCCTTCCTGCTGGTTCCTTCCGTTCCAGGCATTCCTGTGGTCGTAGGCCCTGCGTGGTCTTGCCGTGTCAATGCGCGATAAATCAAATCGACGAGTTCCACGAAGCGCGGGTCTTTGTGGTCCCGTGGGTGCGGCAACTCCACGTTGAATTCCGCATGGATATGCGCAGGATTTCTTCCGAGAACAATGATGCGATCCGCCAGGATCACCGCTTCTTCAATATTGTGCGTGACGATGAAAATCGCTCGCGTTGGTATCTTTTTCCCCTGCCACAGCTCCAACAATTCTCCCCGCAGCGTTTCCGCGGTCAGCACGTCCAGCGCGGAAAACGGCTCGTCCATGAACAAAACTTCCGGTTCGACCACCAGCGCCCGCGCCACTCCCACTCGTTGCTTCATCCCTCCGGAAAGTTCTTTCGGGTAAGCGGACTCAAACCCATCCAGCCCCACCGCGTCGATAATACGCAGCGCACGCTTGTGCCGCTCAAATTCAGCCATCCCGCGCGCCTCGAGCGGCGCTTCCACATTCTCAATCACCGTAAGCCACGGAAACAGCGCAAAGCTTTGGAACACGATCGACACATTCGGTGTCTCGTCCTTTACCGGCTGCCCGTGCCAGTACACGCCTCCGCCAGAAGCCGGCGAAAGCCCTGTCAACATCCGCAGCATCGTCGATTTTCCGCACCCCGACGGCCCCAGCAATGCAATAATCTGTCCCGGATAAATCGCGATATCGGTCGGAGAGATCACCTGAATCCGATTTCCATCCGGCTGCGGATAAAATTTCTCGAGCTTGCGTGCTTCAATGATCGGTTCAACCGCCGTCGGTGTAGTTGTTGTCGTTGTCGCGCTCATAAGTGCCGGTATTATCGCTCAATTTCCTCCCGCGGTGAGCCTATTCGAACGGATTGGTCCATATCGGGTTTCCCCGGTTACAATCTCATGAACACTTGATGACTGATTTGCGCAGACCTTCCGCCACACGCCAATCATCGCGCGTCTCCGATTGGCTCTTGCCCCTCAGCTTCTTCCTTCTTCTCTCTATTGTCATCGTTTTGCCGTTTTTCTGGCTCGGCACCGCCTCTGGGCACGATTTTGAGTTTCACGCCTCCAACTGGCTGGATGTCGGCTACCAATGGAGGCAAGGCATCCTCTATCCCCGCTGGACCTCCTGGACCAACCACGGCTTCGGCGAACCGCGCTACATCTTCTACCCTCCGCTCTCCTGGATGCTCGGCGCCGCGTTGACTCTTCTACTTCCGGGCCCCGCCGTTCCCATCGTTTACATTATCGTTGTTCAAAGCCTTGCCGGCCTCTGCGCTTATTTTCTTCTGCGAAACTTGGCCTCTCGCCGCGCCGCAATGCTCGCCGCCGCCTTCTACGTCATCAACCCCAATGCCCTCCTGATGACCTACATCCGCAGCGATTTCGCCGAACAGTTAGCCTGCGCCTTGTTTCCGTTGGTCCTTTTGGGCACGCTTCGCCTCGGCAACTTTCTGGAAGATTCTCCTCCGACCGGTTCATCCGTCGCTCTCTTCGCCATCCCGTTCGCGGCAGTCTGGCTCTCCAACGCCCCCGCTGGCGTCATCATCAGCTATTCCGTAGCTCTGCTGTTTGCCTGCGCTGCTTTTTTCCAGCGCTCATGGCGCCCACTTTCGTCCGGTGCAGCTGGTCTGGCCTTGGGTCTCGGCCTTACCTCTTTTTATCTCTTACCCGCGGCCTACGAACAGCGCTGGGTAAACATCGCGCAAGCCCTCTCGAGCGGCCTTCTACCTTTTCAGAATTTTCTGTTCACCGAAATCAACGACCCGGAGCATACCTGGTTCAACTGGATCGCCTCGATCTGTGCGCTCTTCCTGATTTTGCTTCTTGGGCTTGCTGCTCTGGCCTCTCGCCGTTTCGCCAAAACCGAATCGTCCGTCCACGGTCGTAACGTTTCGATCGCACTTCTGGTTGTAGGCGCAACCGCAACGCTGCTCACCCTGCGCTTTACCCTCCCTCTCTGGACCTATCTGCCCAAATTACGCTTCGTCCAGTTTCCCTGGCGCTGGATGTCCATCATGGCTCTGGTCGCCTCCTGCTTCCTGGCGTTCGCCATGCAAAGGCGCCGCGGTTGGCTGTGGTTTGCAGCTCTGTTTTCCCTCAGTCTGCCCCTCGCCTATTTTCAGGTGAGCAACACCTGGTGGGACGACGACGAAATGCCCACCATGCACGAGGCTCTCGACTCAGGCCAGGGTTTCGACGGCACCGATGAATACGATCCGCTTGGCGACGAGCATCTCGACCTACCGCAGCAAGCTCCTCTCGCCAAGGTTCTCCCCGCCGATCCCGACGATGATTCCTCGACGCCCCAAGCCCAACTCCAAATCCAACATTGGAGCCCTGAACAAAAGGAAATCCGCGTCGAAACCTCGTCGAAAGCCCGCGTTGCCTTGCGTCTTCTAAACTATCCCGCCTGGCGTGTGGAACTAAACGGCAAACAAATTTTCCTGGACCATCTGGATGATTCCGACCAAATGATCGTTCCCGTCCAACCAGGTATTTCAAATATTCACGTGGATTTTGTGCGCACCGCAGATCGCAAGCTAGGCGATGCTCTCTCCGCGGCGAGCGCCCTGCTCGCTTCGTTTTTGCTCGGGTTCGGCCGAAGGCGACCTAGCAATCAACTTGACCGCTTGCCATCCTGAGGATCGCGCCGTTGGCGCGACGAAGCATCTCAACCTGTAATTCGAGCACGTACACCCCTACATGCTCATCGTCGGTCAATCGACGGATGCCGTATATCGAGCCCCTGCACAATATAAATCACATCCTCGGCAATGTTCGTCGCGTGATCGCCGATCCTCTCCAGGTTTTTTGCGACGAGAATCAATTCAAAGGCGGGAAACACCAGGCTGGAGTCGCCCATCATGTAAGTCAGCAACTCCCGGAAAATCTGATCCCGGTAATGATCCACCTGATCGTCGCTCGCCATCACCTTCTGCGCCAATTCCACATCTCGCCGTACCACGGCATTCAGCGCGCTCCGTACTTGTTCCTCCACAAGCTCCGTCATCCGCGGCAAATCGACATAAGGCTTCACGCGAGGATGCCGCAAAATCCGCAGCGCCCCCTGCGCAATGTTCACCGCCTGGTCTCCGATCCTTTCCAGATCGTTGTTGATCCGCGAAACTGCCAGCACAAACCGTAAGTCCACCGCCATCAACTGGTGCAGCGCCAGCAACTGCACCACGCGGTCATCGATCTCCAACTGCAACTCGTTGATCGCGTCCTCTTCATCCAGCACGCGCTTCGCCAACTGCTCGTCCGAATCGAGCACCGCATGCACGGCCTGATGCACCGCGCGCTCCGCCAGGCTGCCCATCCACAGCAGCCGCTCTTTCAACTCATTTAGATCCTTTTCAAAGTGACGTTCCATGAATGCCTTCCCGTTCGCATCCTAGCCGTAATCCACATCGCCTCAAACCAAATTCCCGCTCTCGCTCATCCAAACCGTCCAGTGATGTACGCTTCGGTTCGCGGATCGCCCGGAGTCGTGAATAACTGTGGCGTCGGACTGAATTCGATCAACTGCCCGGTCAACAGGAACGCGGTAAAATCGCTCACACGCGCCGCCTGCTGCATGTTGTGCGTCACGATCGCCAAGGTCGTCAGGTTCTTCAATTCCACCAGCAGTTCTTCGATCTTCGCAGTGCTGATGGGGTCCAGCGCCGAACACGGCTCATCCAGCAACAACACTTCCGGTTCGACCGCCAACGCGCGCGCAATGCACAACCTCTGCTGCTGCCCGCCGGAGAGTTCGTACGCCGACTTGTGCAGGTGATCCTTCACTTCCTCCCACAGCGCCGCGTTTCGCAGACTCCTCTCCACCACTTCTGCAATGGTTCCTTTGAACCCATTGATCCTTGGCCCGTACGCCACGTTCTCAAAAATCGACTTCGGAAAAGGATTTGGTCGCTGAAAAACCATTCCGATCCTTCGCCGTAGCGAAGTCACGTCCTGCGCCAGGATATTCTGCTGGTCCAGCAGGATCTCTCCTTCGAGCCGCGAAGTATTCACCGTCTCATGCATGCGGTTTAGAGTCCGCAGCAACGTCGACTTCCCGCATCCTGAAGGTCCTATAAGCGCCGTTACCTTCTTATCGGCAATTCCCATATTGATATCGAACAGGATCTGCTTGATGCCGTAGTAAAAACTGACCTTGGAAATCGTCATCCGCATCGCCGCGGCGGTTGCATGTTCCTTCGCCCCAGTCGCTCCGGTCGGCGCGTTTATGTTCACGGAAATCCCCTGATTGGGTAACGACTGCATCTCTACGACCTCGGCACCGCGATGCCCCGCGATAGAATCGTTCGAGCTAATATGTTGATGATCAGAATCAGCCCGAGCAGCACCAGTCCCGCTGCCCACGCCTGACGGTGCCAATCCTCGTACGCCGAGTTCGCGTAGTTGTAAATCATCACCGGCAGTGACGCCGTTGGCTGGTTCCACCCTGGACTCCAATAGCGATTCCCTAACGCGGTGAACAGCAGCGGCGCCGTTTCTCCCGCCACCCGCGCTAGCGCCAACAGTATCGCGGTGAGAATTCCGCGATAGGCCGCCGGTACGATGACCGTCGATATGGTTTTCCATTTGCTTGCTCCCAATGCCATCGCGCCCTCGCGCAACATCCGTGGCACCGCTCCAAGAAATTCTTCCGTGCTCCTCAGCGTGATGGGGATCATCATCATCCCCAAAGCAAAGGCTCCTGCCAGAGTGGAAAATTGCCTGAACGGTTTCACCGCCAGGCTGTACGCGAAAATTCCGATGACGATCGACGGCACGCCGTTCAGCAAATCCGCCGCGTAACGCACCACGGAGGCCACCTTTGCTCCGCTGAATTCCGCCAAATAGATCCCTCCCAAAAATCCTATGGGCACTCCAAACACCGAAGCCGCTAGCAACAATTTCGCGCTTCCCACGATCGCGTTGGCCATTCCTCCGCCCACTTCCCCGACCGGCTTCGGAAGTTGTGTGAAGAACGCCCAATTGATCGACGTGCCACCGTTGTATACCAGATAGCCCAGAATCAGAAACAGAATCGCCACGGAAACAAACGCGCATACTCCCGTCATCGTCAGCATGAGGTTGCTGACAGTTTTTCTCCAATAGAGCCGCGCGCTCATTGGTTACCCTTTCCGCTCCCCTTTTGCGTGGTCAGCACAATTAACAGCCGGGCCAGCCCATTCAGCACGAACGTTAAAATAAACAGCACCAGGCCAAGTGCAATGAGCGACTGGGTGTAGAGCTCGCCGGTGGCCTCCGTAAATTCATTGGCGATGACCGCCGCGATGGAGTACCCCGGTGCGAACAACGAGGCGCTGATTTTGGGCGAGTTCCCGATCACCATAGTCACCGCCATCGTTTCGCCGAGCGCCCGCGCCAGCGCCAGGAAAATCGATCCCATAATGCCGGTCTTCGCGAACGGCACGACCACCTTCCAGGTCGATTCCCATCGGGTAGACCCCAACGCCAGCGCCGCCTCCCGCTGATCTCGCGGCACCGATAGCAGCACTTCCCGCGAAACCGAAATGATGTACGGAATCACCATGATGGCCAGTACGATTCCCGCAGTCAGAAATCCCACTCCGTAGGACGGTCCTTTGAAAATGGGCAAAAATCCAAACGGCTTGTTCAGCCCCGAATAGATCCCCGTCCGCATCAGCGGCACCACAATGAAGATTCCCAGCACGCCATAAATCACGCTGGGCACCGCCGCCAACAGGTCGATAAAGAACTGCAGCGTATCGGAAATGCGCGGCGGCGCCAATTCCGCGAGAAAAATCGACGCGCCGATCCCCAACGGCACGGCGATCAGCAGCGCCACCACCGATGTCACCACCGTCCCGTACATGAACGGCAGGGCTCCATACTCGTCCATGACTGGGTCCCACACCTGCGTCACGAAGAAGTGCAAGCCAAACTTATGCCGCGGCAAAGCCGAATTCACCCACAGTTCGTACACCAGCAGAATCGTGATCAGTACCACCGTCGCCGCAAACAGGAACGTAATCAGCCGCGCAATCTCGTCCCCGTCGCGCAGCTTCGATAAAAATGAGCGCGAGCCCGCAACGGAGCCCGCGCCCGGCACTGTTGGATTTGCTGTTGCCACGTCTCTCTTCGGCTTTTTACTGAACCTTGCTGATCGCTTTCAATTCCTTCGCTACGACTTCCTTGGGCAGTTTCGCGTAGGTGAGTTGCTCATTGTACGCCTGGCCATCTTCCAACATCCATTTCAGGAACGACTTGATCGCGTCGCGCTTCCCGGCTTCCTGAATCTTTGCTGGAATAAGCAGCCAGGTGAAACTTGCAATGGGATACGCCGTTTTTCCGGGAGCATTTGTGATACTCACGCGAAAATCGTCCGGCATGACGTTAGCCGCCGCGGCCGCAGCGGCCGTCACACTGGCCAGGTCGGCCTTCACGAAGTTCCCGGATGAGTTCTTCACGGTGCCGTACGGAATGTTGTTCTGGACGGCGTAGGTCAGTTCCACATAGCCAATCGAGTACGGAGTCTGCTTCACAAGGCCGGTCACTCCCTCGTTGCTTTTGCCGCCAAGTCCTACCGGCCAGTTCACCGACGTGGCCTTACTCACCTTGTTCTTCCATTCGTCGCTGACTTTGGAAAGGTAATCCGTCCAGATAAAGGTGGTACCGCTGCCGTCGGAGCGGTGAATGACAACGATGTCCTGTGCAGGAAGATTTACGCCCTTATTCGCTTTTGCAATCGCCGCATCGTTCCACTTCGTGATTTTGCCAAGAAAGATGCCCGCCAGAGCGTCCGGGGTAAAATTCAGCGCCGCGCTGACTCCTTGCACGTTATACGTTGGGACCACTGCTCCAAGCACTGTGGGAAAGTGCAGAAGGGCAGATCCTCTCTTGGCCTGGTATGCGCTCAACTGCTCATCCGTCAATGGCATGTCGCTCGCTCCAAAATCCACCGTTCCGTCCGTTGTCTGTTTGATTCCGGCTCCGGACCCAACTGACTGATAATTGAAGTGGATGTTCGCATTTTTCTGTTGATACACGTCGAACCACTTGGAATAAATCGGAGACGGAAAGGTGGCCCCCGCGCCATTGATTAATAGCGCATTTTCCGCCCAAAGCAGAATCCCGAAGGCGAGGACAGCAGCGAGTAACACGGTTGTGCGTTTCATATCGGCTCTCTTTGTCGGTATCTGTTGAGTCGCACCCGGCTTAAGTCTGATGAGCCCGCGTTACAGAATTGTTACACCTGGTCGTGACTCTGTTAAAAATCGGAAATATCCCTCTCGACCACTTCCAACTCGCTGTCTTTACATACAGTTACGCACCAACGATGCATCATGAGCGCAATGAAAAAGGGCGGCTCCTCGCGGGCCGCCCCTTTTTTGCCGCCCTCTGTTTCGGGCGGGCGAATCAAACGAAACAGCCTATGGCAGGTAGTAGCGGAACGAGGTAAACACCATGTTGTTCACCGCGTGTGGACCAATGCTGGTGGTGCCTGTCAAACCATTGCTGCCAGACCACCCGTTCCTGTAAATGTACGAGTATTGGATACCCCATTGCATTCTTCCTTTTTCCCCTTGGTACACCTTATGCCAGAAGCCAACTGTCCCTTCCATGATGTAACGGGTGTCTCCTGCGCAGGTGCCCCCTGTTCCCGGTGTGCCGGTTGCGCTCGGAAGCGTCTCGGTTGAGCAGCCACTGTTGTTGGCGTACGGCGAGCCATAGCCGCCGATGCCATTGAGGGTGATCGAGGTTGTGGTCAGTGCCGGGTAGGCAGGCTGAATCCCTCCACCGGGGCACGGCTGCTCTCCGACAGCTCCGCAACCCGGAATCGCGGCCGTGTTCGTCACCTTCACCGTCTGATAGCCCACATACGCGGTACGCGCTGCGTATTCACCGCCCAAATACGCGTACAGGTCAAGCTTCGGTGTGGTGTGCCATTCGAGCCGGCCGAGCCAATGCGCGCCGTGCACCAGCGCCATCGTTCCGTTCGGGCGCAGCGTGGCATCCTGAAGCTGCGCTGATCCGTAACGTCCCTCGCCATCGCCATAGAAAATCTTCAAGCCGGCGTCGAACTTCTTCGCTGCCAACGGTACGGCAAAGCTGGCTCCGATCGCGCCGCCGGTCAGCGAATCGTTGTAAGCGCCGGCAACGCTCGGCGCCAAGGATGTGCTCGCCGCGCATCCCAGTTCGACCGGCGTAGTTGGCGTCGGGAAGTTCTTTGCTGTTGTGCCGACAACCGCGCAAGGATAGACGCGGTTCTGGTAGGTGCTGACGATCCCGAATAGCTCGTAGTGACCCCAGCCTGGATCGAGCGCCAGCTTGACGATGAAGTCCGGTGTCTTGTTGAAGGCATACCCTGTCGTGTCGACGAAGTTCTCGAGTCCGCCGCCGGCGCCCGGCGCGAACACGAACGAGTTTTGATAAGTCGTTGCGGTGCCGGTCACCGGAGTGTTGGTGTAGGTGCTGAAACCGCGTCCCCCGATCGTTGTCTGCGGGTTTTCGGCGGCCACGGCGAAGGTGACCTTGTCATCGAAAGTCTTTGAAACGCGTAGCCCGTAATCGCGCTGCCAGGTAAAGCCTACGACGTACTGGGGATCAACGACCGCCGGTATCCACTCCGTCCGGTTCACCGTCGCGGTCCGGTCTTCGGTTGCCAAACTCCACATCTGCCCTCCCGATATGGCCCATCCGCTGGCAAAATCCGCGCGAGCGAACAATTGCCGCTGCCGGAACACATACGAGTTGCTTTGCCGTTCGTTCGACGTTACGCCCGTGCCCAACCAGTCTGCCTCGTAGTAGCCGCCGAGCTTCGTGTCCCCGACCTTTCCGTCCACTAACAGGGAGAGCCGCGATTGCCGCGCCGTCAGGCTCATTTCCGGCAGCTTGCCCGTGGCGTTTCCGCCATACGGAATCGCATTGAGCTGCGTGTTGATAACGTCGCCCATGGCGCGCTGGCGGTTCACCGTTTCCGCCGCTAGGAATCCACCCGGCGTGATGTTTACTCCCTTGAAGCGGATCGTCAGAGGTCCTTTTTCTTCGTCTCCCTGCCCTGCGCTTGTGGCCACCGGATTTCCCCCGGCAGTGCTAGCACCCGCTGCGCTCGCCGCCGCGCCATTGCTGGCCGCCCCATTGCTAGCGCTCAGGTTCGCCACCGACGAGCCCAGCGCGGTCGTCGTTGTCTTCACTTCCGCGGAGGTTGCCACCGCCTCGGTAGCCTTCACATTGGCTTCCGATGCGCGCGAGTTGGCGGCGGCCGCTGCTTCCCGTGCTTCTTCAATCTGACGGTCGCGCTTTGCCAATTCCTCCTTTAGCAATTGCAGTTGTTCCTGCTGCGCCTGGAGCGCCTGCCGCAACTCCTCCATCTCCGCAGCGATCTCTGCATTGGTTTTGGCTGGCGCCGCTTTCGCAGCCGTGCTGTTCTTCGCTGGCTGCGCGTCGGCTTCTTTCGGCGAGTCTTTCGGTGTGTCTTTTGGTGAGTCAGCAAATGCTGTTCCCATCGTCAAGAACAGCGACAGTGTTAGTGCTGCAAGTTTTTTCATTGCCTCTCTCTTCTTTGAAGAAATATTCGGACGGTTACCCTAGGGAACAGCAAACACCCCGGTCCAGAAGGTAGAGGCGGACTCTTACGGGTATATCAATTACACATGAATAATCCGTAACAATTAGGCGTCCGTTTTTGTTATGTCTCTTATTTTCATGCTGTTATGAATTAACAAAGCCGGCTCTCGATTTGTCGCTGAGGTTATCTCACTTAGCGCTTCTTATCGCGTCAAACCCATTTGGTAGGCCAGCACGATCTGACTCACCACGTATCGGTAACGCGCGTCCGTGTCCTGGATGTCGGCGTCGGTCTTTTGTAATTCCGCCTGGCTGAATTCAACGATGGTTCCGAGTCCGAGTCTGTAGCGAGATTGTGCCAATTCGAGCGCCAGATTCGCCTGCTCTCGTAGCTGCCGCGTCACCGATAGCCGCTCGTAAGCATTGTGTGTCTCCAGCCAGCTGTTGCGCACATCGCGCGCTACGTTATCCTGCAAATCCTGTAGTCTTTTTCCCTGTTCTTGCGTCGCTAGGTCCGCGCTCTTGCTTCTCGCATTGAACAGGAATCCGTTGAACACCGGAATATTCACGTTCACGCCCCCCGCTCCATACCAGCTCGTAATATTTGGGTCGCGTACCGGAGCTCCTCCCACCACCCCAAGGGCAGTCACGGTTGGCCACCACAAATCGTGTTCCGCCCGCCCGAATTTTTCTGCCGCCAGCACTTCGTTCCTCAGCGATCTCACTTCCGGCCGCAGATCGAGCGCTTGCTGTATTAGCGGTCCGGCGTCCTCGGCAGGCGGCGTCAGCGGTACGGCGGGCTCGACGGGACTGAATTCCTGGCGATCCGGATATCCGAGAATCGCCGACAACGTCGAAAGAGACGCCTCGTAATTGTCCTGCGCATCCAGCCGTAAGAGCTTGGCCCGCGCCAAGTCCACTTTCGCGAACGCCAAATCCACATCGGACTTCAATTTCGCATCTGTCAGCGCCTGAATCTGATCGGCGAACAACTGACGCGCCTTGACTGTTTCTTCGGCCACTGCCAGAAGCGCTTTGGTCTCCAGCGTGTTGTAGAACGATTGGTCCACCACCAACACGATCTGTTGCACCGTCGCCACGGCGTTCTGATCTGCCGCCTTCTCTTGATACCGTGAACTCGACACCAAATTCGTAGTGCGCCCGAAATCCGTTATCAGCTGGCTGACGGTCACGCCTCCTGCCGCACGCGAGTACATTCTCCCGTCCGTCAGGTACCCAGCCGCCAGCCGGCTGCCGCCATCGGCCCCAATTCCCGTCAAGTCCAGACTCACTTGCGGCATCAATGCCGACCGCACTTCTCGTACGTATTCCCGGGCCCGCAGCGCCTCAAGCTTTCCCACCGTTATCTGCGGATTGTTCCGCAGTGCTGAATCTTCCGCTTCTTGGAGCGTCAACTCGCGGCCGTGTGGAATCGCCGCGGTTTGGTTCCCTTGGGTGGCCGGCGCAGGCGGCGGCCCTCCCGGCGCTTGCTGGCCTGGCAAGCGAATGGTGAACGTCGCCATCAACAACACCGCCACGAGACCGCGTCTCACGAAGTCACCTCCGCGGCCGCTGCCTTCCTTCTCCCGTGAATCACCAAATACACGGCGGGAACCAGAAATACCGTCACAACCACCGATACTCCCAAACCTCCGATTACCGCTCTCGCCAATGGCGCATACTGCTCGCTGCCTTCTTCGATACCCAACGCCATCGGCAACAATCCTAGTAACGTGGCGAGTGAAGTCATCAGAATCGGCCGCAGCCTCACCTTACACGCTTCGATCGTCGCTTCCTTTAGCCCCATGCCCCGTTCGTGCAGAATCCCGGAAAATTCCACGATCAGGATGCTGTTGGACACCACAATTCCCGTCATCATGATCACTCCCATCAGCGACATGATGTTCAGCGTTGTGCCCGTCATCCACAGAAACGCTACGACACCTGCGAGCCCGGGTGGAATCGCCGTCAAAATAATGAAAGGGTCGATGAACGAGCGGAATTGCGCCATCAAGATGAGGTAAACGAGCGACACCGAAAGGAGCAATCCGACTCCGAACCGGAAGTAGGATTCGTGCATGCCGACCACCGCCCCGTGCACGCGGATCACCGCATTCTTTGGCAGTTGCAAACCGTTCACGATGTGATTGACCTCCGCGCTGATTCCTTTCAAGTCCTCGGTCTTGGGCATCACGTAAACGTCAATCACGCGCCGGATCTGGTAATGGTCCACTTCCGTTGGGGTGTTGATCGGCACGATCTTCGCCACGGACTCCAGCGGCGTATAGTGCGGGGAATTGTTGGCCCGCAGCGGAATGTTCCGGAAATCGGACATGGTCATCGAATCGATCTTCTTGTTGAAGTACTGCACCGTCAGCATGTAGTTGTTTCCCGTCTTCGGGTCGATCCAATAGCTCGGCGCGATCATGCCGTCGGAAGTCAGCGCCGTGATCACGTTGTCCACCACGTTCTTGGGCGTTAATCCGAGCAAGCTCGCTTGTTCGCGATCGATATTCAATGCCAATCCTGGGTAATTAATATCCTGGGGAATCAACACGTCGCTCACCTGCTTTGAGCCTTTCAATTGCAGCGCGATTTTCCTGGCGATTCCGTAACCTTCCTCCAAGTCGTTGTCGCTCACCTGAACGTCCAGGGGCGCCGGCAATCCCTGATTCACTACGGAATCCACTAACCCGCCCGCAAGGAAATAGGTACTTAGAAACGGCATGTCGTTGGCCAGCTTTCGGCGCACCCTCTCCATATACTCGTAACTTCCCACTTTGTGGTCTTCCGCAAGGTTCACCTGAACGAATGCCGTGTGCATCGCGGAGTTCGTCGTGTAAATCGCAGAAAGGTCCGCGGTGATTCCGATGTTGGACACGATCATCTTCAGTTCGCCCTTCGGTATCACCGATTCAATGTCAGCCTCTACCTGGCCCATGTATTTGTCGGTCACTTCCAGCCGCGTTCCGGAAGGAGCTTTGATCTGAACCACAAATTGTCCGGGGTCCGTGCGTGGAAAGTATGCTTGCCCTACAAAGGGATACAGTACGGCAATCAGCAACACGATGGCGCCCATGATGAATGTCGCCGTGCGCGCGGGGTTCTCGAGGGCGCGAGTGACTTGCTTCTCGTAATAATTCAGCAAACGCCGGAAATATTCATTGAATCGGTGAACCGGTTTCGCGAGCCATCCTTTCTTCGACTCAAGTCCGTCTGCTTCCTTTCCATGCGCGTGCGGCTCGATGCGAATGAACTTTGCGCAATACAGCGGCACCACCGTCATTGCAAAAATGTACGATGCAAAAATGGAAAGCACTACGCCCAGCGCCAGATCGGTAAACAGGTATTTGCTGACACCATAAAAAAACGTTACTGGGAAAAACACGATTGACGTGGTTGATGTCGCCGCCAGCACCGCCAGCGCTACTTCCATTCCTCCTTTTTCTGCTGCTTCCCGCGGCGGCGCGCCATTCTCCATAAACCGGAAAATGTTCTCCAGCACTACAACGGAATCGTCGATCAATCGCGAAAACGCCAAAGCCAGTCCGCCGAGCAACATGGTATTGATGGAGCCGCCCATCGCGTCCATCACCAGAAAACAGGTGAGCGCTGATAGCGGAATTGAAAGCAATACCGCAAATGTGGCTCTCGGACTTCCGAGGAACAACAGGATCATCAAGCCCGTCAATGCCAGCCCGATTCCCCCTTCTTTCAGCAGGTTCTTAAGCGCCACCTTCACGAATATCGACTGATCGAAAACCACCGCCGTCCGTAACGAGTCCGGCACATCCACCAGGTGCTTGATGATGCGTTTTACCCCGTTCACGATTTCGATCGTGTTGCTTCCCCCGCCCTGCTTCAGAATCGGGATGTATACCGATCTTTGCCCGTCAATCCGCACAATGTTGGTTTGAATCGCTCCGGCGTCCTCCGCTTTGCCCACGTCCGCAACCACCACTGAACCCAGTCCCACGCTCTTGAGCGGTACAGTGTTCAGATCGGTCGGTTTGTCTACTTGGCTGTTGGCATAAATGTTGTAATCGCGATTCCCGATTCGCACGTCGCCCGCGGGCAAAATCAAGTTTGACTCGTTGATCGCCTGCACCACATCCGTCAGGCTCAGTTGATGAGCTTCGAGCTTTTGCGGATCGACGTAAACCTGGATCTGCCGGTAGGTGCCTCCAAACGGCTGCGGCACCGACGCTCCCGGCACATTCGCAATTTGATTCCTCACCTGGAACTGCGCCAGGTCTTTAAGCTGCGTCTCGTCGAGGCCTTGCCCTTTCAGCGTAAGCAAGCACACCGGCAGGCTCGATGCATCGAACTTCAACACCACGGGAGGAAGCGTCCCCGGCGGAAGCCTTCGCAAATCGGCCATTGCCAGGTTGGCAATGTTACTCAATGCCGCATTGGAATCGGTTCCGGGCTGGAAATACACTTTGATCAGGCTCACACCAGTCAGCGAACGCGATTCGATGTGATCGATATTGCTTCCCAGCGTGAAAAATCGCTCAAAGGTATTGGTAATGTCCGCTTCAATTTGTTCTGGCGGCATGCCGGCATAAAAAGTCGCCACCACCACCACCGGAATCTTGACCTCCGGGAATAGATCGACCGGCATGCGCGCCGCCGTAGTCACTCCTACCACCGCAACTACCAAACACAGCATGATGATGAAATACGGGTACGCTAACGCAAACTTCGGCATTACTTGCTCCCTGCCGCGCCGTGCTCGCCGCCATCAAGTTCTTTGGGCCTCACCTTCATACCGTTGCGAAATTCGCTTCGGCTCCCAACCACTACCCGGTCCCCTTCATGCAATCCGCTGGTGATCTCGATCCGAGTGTTGCCTTCCACACCAAGCTGCACCTTGCGCTCCTCGAGCACGTTCTGCGCGTTTACCAGCAACACCGTTCCCTCGCTGTTGTCTTTTATCTCCACCGCTTCGACCGGTAACGTCAAAATGTTTGCTCCCTGCACTTGCGGCACGGTCGCGATTACATACATTCCCGGCAACAATTTCCCATCCGGGTTCTGAAAATCGATCTCGGTATGCATCGTTCGGGTTTCTTCGTTCAACTCGTCCGCAAACCTTGTTACTTTTCCGACGCTGTCCCGATTCAGCGCGTCCACATGCACCTTGATCGGATCGCCCACCCGTATGTTCCCGGCAATCGATTCGGGAATCGGTAATACCAGACGCAGCACGGAGATTTGCGCGATCCGCACTACAGGCTCAGCCTGCTTGCTTTCGGAGGTTCCCGCCGCAATCAACGATCCTGTATCTGCATAGCGAACCGTGATCACTCCGGTGTACGGCGCGGTGATTTTCGTGTACGCCGAAAGCGCCTTGTATTGTTCATATGTTGCTTGTGCCACCGCCAATGCTTGCTGTGCCGCGCTCAATGCCGCTTCGGCGCTAGAAACCTGCGCTGCCGATGACTGGTCCTTCGCCTGGGCATCGTCCACTTCCTGTTGCGCAACCAACCCTTCTCTCTGTTGCGCCGCTTTGCTTAACCGCTCGTACATCGCGTGAACCGCCACGTTGGTTGACTTCGCTCCCTGCAAATCGCTTTGCGCCCTTGCCACTTCTTCCTTTGAGCGTTCTCTTGCAGCCTCCGCGCCGGCTAACTCGGCAGCGAGTTCTGGCACTTCCAGAATCGCCAGGGTTTGCCCTTGCTTTACATGGGATCCGACGTCGACGTAAATCTCCTTGATATAGCCCGCCACCTTGGCGTGCACATCGACATCCTGAAATGGCTTGAAGGCGCCGGCCAGCGTCAGCGGCGAGCCCAGATTCCCACGCTCCACTTTCACCACTGCCGCCACGCGGTCGGCCCCCACGGTTTCAGCCTGCTGGTTATCGGCTTCCGTCTTCGTGTGGCGAACGACCACCCACACCAGCAGCACACCCACAACCGCTATGGCTGCTACCCACCACTTTCGTTTGTCCATCATGTCCTCTTCCTGGCCGCAAGTTGGCCAGGGTTCTTGCCCAATCGTGGTCCCAGGCGAGTTCCGGTCGAATGCTTCTTTGAATTCTGTTCGCTTTAAGGGCTTCCGTAGAAACCCGGCGTTTCCAGGTTTTCTCTTAAAGGAAGTGTATTTACCGCGTGGGGGGAGGACGGAACCAGACACTGGTGGTCAGTTCCGGCCGTTGCGGCAAGGATTCTACTTCGAAAGCGTGGGAAGGAAATTCCTTCTTCTCCACTAGCAGTTCAACGCAGATTCTTTCTACAGTCGCTTCGAGTTGCGCGTTTTCCCGTTCGATCGGTGCAAAATGCTGCATCTCCGATGCGCCTACGGTCGCGCGATTGCGTGCAAGTGCCTGGTAGGTGAGTCCGTCCGAGCAGTTTATTAAACCAAGGAAAGGATCATAAAGAACGAGACCAATCAGCAGCAGCGAAAGACATATCTGCCAGGCCGCTCGACGTCGTCCGCAGTCTCCGTGCTTGAGCACTCAGTCTCTCCTCATTTAGAAAGAGTAATTTGACGGGCTATTTCGGTCAAGGGCCGCGTCCGAGCGAGTCGTCCTGCCTGGGTTCTTGGGGTGCTCTTGTTCTTGGGGTACTTGATTTCCTTAAAAGGGAGGAAGGGGACCGCCGCCAGGGGTGCGCCGGTCCCCAAGGTAGGACTTGGAGTGAAGACTAAACGCTGTGAGTCTCGCACCCCGGGGTCACTTCCGAATGAAGGCCGTATGAATTCTTAGTTACCTCTTCATCGGCCCCAGCGGTCGTCGGCTGCTCGTCCGCCCGCACCATCAATCCTCGTCCATGCCGCACATCCAGCCCTCGCACCCAGAAAATGATGTCTTCCGCGATGTTGGTGGCGTGATCCGCGATGCGCTCCAGATGCCGCGTGGCTAGGACAAATTGCATTCCCGGACTCACCAGCGCTACGTCCTGCGTCATGTTGTGCAATAGCGTCTCGAAGATCTGATCGCGATATTGATCCACCACGTCATCGCTCTCGAGCACCTGCGTCGCCAGATCCGCGTTCCGGAAAATCAACGCTCCCAAGCTTCGGCTCACCATCGAACGTACCGCTTCCGTCATCGGTGCCAGTTGATCCGGCATTTTCGCCTCCGGTGTTTCGCGCAGAGAAATGACGCGTTCCGCAAGGTTCACCGCGATATCACCGATTCGTTCCAAGTCATTCGTAATCTTGAGCGCCGCGACAATCAACCGCAGTTCATCGTCGCTGAACCCACCGCGCCTCAATAGCCGGATGGCGTGCTCGTCGATCATGATTTCCATCTCGTTGATGCGCGGCTCGAAGAGGAACACCTCTCCGGGCAATCCCGCGGTCCGCGGATTGTCAAATCCGGTTATGGCATCCAAAGCGCGATTCATCGCGCTCTCGACCACCCTGGCCATGGAAACCAGGTAGTTGACCAGCACGTCGTAGAGTACCGCTTCGGTCAATCCGGGAGCTGCTGCCATTCCGGCCTCCGCGGCGCGGCACAAAGAACACGCTCCGCGCACACTTTATACTCTGCGTCAAAATTGTTACTGGACGTTCACAGTTAGGTAAATAAGTGGAAAGGAACAGTGATCTAGGCGCCGGGAAAAGTGCTTCCGCGGAGCGCTCGGGAAATCGAAGATATCCCTCGGGAAGCGGCGCGTTCGGAGTCAAAAATGGGAATCGAAAAATGAAATTTGGAGCCGACCCCGACTTCACTTTCCACCCAGATTCGCCCACCCTGCGCTTCCACCAGATGTTTTGAAATGGACAAGCCCAATCCGGTGCCCCCGGCCTCTCTCGAACGCGCCACATCGACACGGTAGAACCGCTCGAAGATTCGCGGCTGGTCGGCTTGCGGGATGCCGATGCCCGTATCCGCCACCGTAACGATCACGTCATCGCCCCGTGTTTCCGCGCTTAACATGATTTTTCCACCCGGCAACGTATATTGAATGGCATTGTCCAGCAGGTTCTGCAGCACTTCTTGGAGCCGCCGGTTGTCCGCCAGCACGTCCGGAATTTGGCTCGGAAGATTCAGTGAAAGCGTGAGCCCTTTTTCGCCGGCGCGGCGCTGTGCTGTCTCGTAGCATGACTCGATCAATTGAGGAACGCTCACCGCGCGGATTTCCAGCTCCAGTTGTTCCGCGTCCATTTGCGAAAGCCGGAGCAGGTCTTCTGTCAGCCGCGCCAGTCGCCGCGAATGTTCCAAGATAATCGCGAGGAATCGTCCCCGATTCTGCGGATCGTCGATGGCTCCGCCGATCAATGTCTCCGCAAATCCCTGAATCGCAGTCAACGGCGTGCGAAATTCGTGCGACACATTCGCCACGAAATCTCGCCGCACGCGTTCCAGTTTTCTCAGATCGGTGATGTCGTGCAACACAATCACAGCGCCCGAAGTTTCTCCCGCTCGCACCGACGCCACTGTTGCCGCGAAATAGTGTTGCCGCAGGGTGCCGGTCACGATTTCCGCTTCGACCCGCGGTTCTCCGGCCAACACTCGCCGCACCGCTCCAATCAGCTCCGTCTGGCGCACCACTTCGAGCAGCGAACTTCCTGCGACCGGAGGGATATCCAACCCCAAAATCGACGCGAAGCCCGGGTTCGCGAACGCCAGCCGTTCTCCCGCGTTGACCACCGCCACGCCTTCCACCATCGAGCCCAGGATGGCCGCGGATAGATTGCGTTCTTCCGTCAACGTCCGAATCGTCCGGTCCAGCCGCGACGCCGTCTGGTTCAGCGAAGCTCCTAATGCTTCGAGCGAATCTCCTGACCCGTCCGGAGCTAGCGGCCGGAAGTCTCCTTCTGCCACGCGCCGCGAGAACTCCCGCAGCCGCTCGACTCGTCCCGAATAGCCTCGCGACATGACCATGGCGATGGCGCCTGCGAACAGATAAATCAGCAGGGACCACAACCACAACTTCCGCCGGAAATTCCAGAGCTGCTCGCTGAAACCGGCCATCGGCAGGGCCAGCCGCAATACCACGGGAGTGCCGCCGGGCAAGTCCTCCCGAGCGGCGTAGTACAAAAGGTGTGTGCCCAAAGTAGCGCTTTGTCGCGAGTCGCGTCCTTCACCGTTCCGCAACGCGGCAAACACTTCCGGCCGCTCCGCATGGTTCTCCATCGTCGCGTTTTCGGACTGCGAGTCCGCCAGCACTCGGCCATCCGCTGCGATGATGCTGATGCGCACGCCGCTCGAGGAGTTCGCCGCCACCCAGGTATTCAGCGCGGCGACCTCTTCCGGCGTTTGTGGTGTGGCGCTGGTCAGTGGAAGCGCATGAAGGTTGATCAGGCGGGCCAGAGCCTTCAGTTCTGCGTAACTGTCGCTCTCGTAGTTGTTGCGCAGCGTGCGTTCCGCAAGGAAATCCACCGCGAGCAGCACGCTCAGCAGCAGCGCGAGGAAGGTCAGCGCCAGTTTCCCGAAGAATTTACGCTGCACGGGTCTCGAACAAGTACCCTGCACCCCGCACGGTTTTCAGGTGTAGGGGATTTTCCGGATCGGCTTCGATCTTCTCACGTAATCGCCGGACATACACGTCCACACTTCGCGGAGTGACGAAGCGGTCCGTGCCCCACACGGCGTCGAGCAATTGGTCCCGCGTAAACACGCGGTTCGGACGCGAAGCGAGATAATAAAGCAGCCGAAACTCCAGCGTGCTTAAAGGGACTGGCTTTCCCGAATGACTCACCCGGTAGGACGCCGGATCGATAGCCAATTTGCCGATTTCAAGAATGCGCGGCGCGTCCGCCGGAGGCTCTGCCCTGCGCAACAGCGCTTTTACACGGGCAATCAGTTCGCGCGGGCTAAACGGCTTCGTCACATAGTCGTCCGCGCCCATCTCCAACCCAACCACCCGGTCGGCTTCATCGCCGCGCGCCGTCAACATCAGCACCGGCAGCCGGTTCAGCGACTCCTCCTTGCGAATTTCGCGGCAAATCTCAAGGCCGGACATCTTCGGCAGCATGAGATCGAGTAGCAAGAGATCCGGCGGGGTCTTCTTAATGGTCGCGAGGCCGCTGTTTCCATCGAAGGCAGCGGACACCTGAAAACCTTCATTGGCAAGGTTATAGCGGACGAGTTCGACGATATCGCGATCGTCCTCGATAATCAGGATGCGCTTCATATACAGCTCTCGGGCTGACGATCGCATCGGTAGAAGTCTACCTTAGCGCGCCGCATTCTGATAGCCATGGTCAGGTTGAATCACCCCTTGCGTCATGAGAACGCAGTCATATTGTGACAAGGGAATGAACGCCCGTGGTAACACGCATGTGACAGGACGATGAATGGGTTGTAAAAGAGCAATACTCCATGTAAATGAATAAGTTGAAGCGGATCAGGCCTGCGCTCACGAAAGCGTTTGGCTGGATCTGTTCCGGGGGTGTATGCTCCTACCAATCCGCCCCGCATAACATGAACCCGTTCGCAATCTGAGGAGAACCATGAAACTTGCAAAAACCTTTGCATTCGCAGTCGCGCTGCTGTTTGCAGTCAGCACTCTGACTTATGCGCAGTCGGGCACCGCAACGCAGTCGCAGTCCAGCACCACCACCAAGACCAAGACGCCGCCACCGGACCCCTCAAAGATTCCGCAAGCACCGGGCGGCGGCGACGGTAAAGTCTGGGTGAATACGGAAACCAAGGTGTACCACGTTGAAGGCGACGCGTGGTACGGCAAGACCAAACACGGGAAATACATGGCCGAAGCGGACGCCGTGAAGGCCGGCTATCACAAGGCCAAAGAGCCGGACGCCAAGGCAAAGACCACCACCCCGAAGCAGTAGACTTTACTTCAAAAGAAGAGGGCCAAGAGAAAACGTCCTGGCCTTGTGGATTTTGCCGGCACGAAACCAGAGACTTGCTGGGTACTAGGCCGAGACAGCGGCATGCCAAAACAAGCCATAGGGCGGGGCAGCGGTAGAGAGTAGAATGAGCGCGGTTCTGTCCTAGGTCGAGGCCGCCAACCACCGTCCAGAAAGCGGCGAAATTAGACAGAAGGGTGTGGAGGTGTGCGATGGCGACTGCGAATTCGATGGAAGGCTTGCGGAGCCCACTCGGAATGGTGAAGAAAATCACGGGTTGGTACTTGGCCGCGGCGGTGCTCTTCATCGTGCTCGGAATTTTTGCGATCGTGGAGCCCGGCGTGGCGGGATTGGGAGTAACGCTGCTGGTAGGTTGGATGCTGGCGATTGGCGCGGTATTCCATTTCATCGCGGCCTTTAAGGGCGGCGGCGCCAAACAGGTTATTTTTCAGGTGCTGATTGGAATCGTCTACGCAATCGGCGGATTTTACTTTCTGACGCACACGATCATGGCAACTGGAACGCTGACGCTGCTGCTGGCCGGCATCATCCTTGCGGAAGGCGTGATCGAAGTGATTTCCTATTTCCGGTTGAGAAAAGAAGGCGCATCCGGATGGCTGCTGCTGAATGGAATCATTACGCTCGCGCTCGGCGCGTTGATCTGGTTTCACTGGCCCTCAAGCACCGTGTGGGCGATTGGCACGCTGGTGGGCGTGAATCTGCTGATGACCGGAATTTCGCGTCTCATGTTCGGCCTGGCCGTGCGCAAGATGGTCGGAACCAAGGCCAGCTCGTAATTTCTTCTGCAGTGGTCGACGTCCGAGGCAGCTCTCACCCCTTCGAGGGTAAGGCTTTCCGCAGCGCAACCGCGGCTGGTCCGCCGAAGAAAAACCTGAAGCCTGGCTGGCTTGCGCTACACCGCAAAACAGACAGACAAAACCGCGGGTTACCTCACGCGCGTATAGCTGAACGTGTCCACCATGGACTTGCCGTGGTCATCGAAGGTCCACGTCTCTGTGAGGTGATCCTTATCTGGAATGGAGAGCGTGAGCGCGGCCATGTGGCCTTCATCGGGAGTTTTGGTGCCAATGACGCGTACAAAGGAAAAGTCGTACTTGCCGCTGGCCGCAGGCGACGGCGCAGTCTGCATGGTGGGCTGATTTCCCGCGGCGCAATAGTGCGTAACCACGATGCGGTCGCCGTCGAGGGTGTACATGGTGACCATTTCGTATTTACTGGCGGGCGCCAGGTGTTCCATCAGGACGCTGCCGTTGGATACGACGGAATAAACGACTTTGACAGGTTGGCCCGAACTGTTCTTTCCTTCCCATTCCCCCACCAGAGATTTCAATTGATCGAAAGCGGGCGTGGAACGGCCGGGCGGGTGCATTTCCTGTGCAGCGAGAACCGCGCCGAGAAACAAGCAGAGCGAGAACCCGAGGAAACTTCGAGGACGAAGCATGGAACCTCCTAAAGCGCAGAGTAAAGACCACACGCGGGACCTGAGGCGGAGATTGTGGCTCGATTGCAGAGGAATGTCTAGTAAACACTCGGAACGCCGAGTGTCTCAATCTGCGGCATCCGACGAGGATGCCCGAACAATCTCAACCCTAAACTGTTCACGCCGTCGACGGAAATCCCCGAAAATAATTGATCATTGCGCATCGAGGATCGGCTTATCGTCTTGCCAGTGGATTTGCTCGAGCTTTTCGGGAGCCGTTGGGACTTGATAGGGAATGCGCAGGATAAGCTTGCCGTCTTTGCTGACCGCTTCACCTCCGTTGGCGAGGATCACGTTCAGCCCGACCAGAGCAGTGTCGCGCGACAGCGCGTCGATTTCGTAAGAATCCGGCAGGCCGGCAAGCGTTTTGTTCCAGTAGGTGTTGTGTAAAGGCTCGCGATACTCGGCCGGAATGGCGTGCGCGCCGAGCAGCGTCCCGAGAATGCCCGCGGCATTGGCGGGATTGCAGTCGGCATCCTGCCCGCAGCGCGTCGCAAAATTCATGGTCTTGTAGAAATCGCCGTTACCGTAGAGCAGGCCGATCACCACGTAACCGCCGTTCAGCTTGGCGTCGATGTTGAACGGCTGCTTGTAACCGTCGGGGCAATGATCTACCTCGCCCCATTTCGCTTGGACCAGGTGCCACGTCTTCAGCCAGTCATTCCGATTTTCGTCATGCCAGCGAATGACGTCGCCGATCAGTTGCGCGTAAAGGCTTTCGGCCGGTATAGCTTTCAACCCGTTCTCGACGACCTCGCGGATGTTGGAAGAGAAGAACGCCTGCGTGTACATGGCGGAGATGAACATGCCGCCGTACACGCCGTCGCCATAGTTCATGATGTGGCCCATGCGCTCGTCGAAGCGGTTGGAGATTTGCGGCATGCCCGGAGAAATCATCCCGAAGACGTCCGACTCGATCTGAAAGTCGATGTCGTCGGCGTGCAGGTTGTAGCGCGGATTCCCGGAGAGCGGCGGCAGGATGCCCTTGCGAATGTTGGCGAGGCCGGCGTCGTTGGCGTGCCACACCTTGCGAATCTTGGCGTCCCACTCGTGCGCCACGGTGACGGGATCGACGTCGATCCCGTAGCGCCGCAGGCAGTAGAGAAAAAGCAGGTTGATATAGATGTCGTCGTTGTCGGGAGAGCCAAAGCTCGGGTGCTCCTTCTCTGCGGTTTCCACGAAATCGTAATTGATGCGCACCTTCTGGTTGTCGGCCTCGCTCGTGACCGGTGGCATGTCGTCGTTGTTGCGATTGTCCGTGCGCGCGCGGTACTCCTTCATGCGCGTGGGCGAAAGCGGCCAGTCGGTGATGTCGAAGCCGATGGGCGTGTTCTGGTATTGAAATTCCCACGGCTGCCCAAACGTCACGCCAATCATCTTCCCCATCCACGCGCCCTGCACCTTGTCGACGTACGTGTCCCAATCGAGTTCGCGCATGGCGAGCGACGATTTCGTTTGTGGCGAAGGGGTCCGATGGCGGGGAGAATGCGGTTCGCGAGCGGAAGCGGCGGAGACAAGCGAAAGCAAAACGAGGAAGGCGACGGGCAGACGTTTCATGACCAGCAGGTTTCTCCCCGGGAAATGGTGTGGACCGCGGAACGGTGCCGCAGAAGGAGTGTAGCGCAAGCCGGCAGTGCATGGAAAATGTCGAAACACCTATGTCCAATGATCGGCCAGATAACCTTGCATGTCGGCAAAGCTCTTTTAGAAAATGAAGCCATTGCGGGTTGGGGAACGAAACGGGCGAAAACGTTGACCGAAGTGCGAAAGGGTACTTACCATAGAACGATGCACCAAAGAAGGAAACGCGGGATGGCGGCGAGCGCGGTGTGCGGCCTGCTCGGGGTGCTGTGCCTCGCCGGATGCGAAGACGCCGCAAGGAAACCGGTGCAAGCGAGGGTGCCGGCGCTCGCTCCGGTACAGCTGCAAAAGCCGGAAACTGCCGTGGTTCAGGAATTGCCGCTGCGAAGGATGGCGCCGGACGACTTTCGCTCGTTGTTGCCGCCGGTTCCAGGCGGGATCCCCTATTTGATCGAACAGGTGAAGGCCAAATTCGCCTCCGGAGAAGCAAATTACAAGGCCGGGCACCTGGAGGCCGCGCGCCGGGACTTCGACGATTCCGTGGACTGGATCCTCGAGAGCGGCTACGACCCGAACAGCGACCCGAAGCTGCGCGAGTTGTTCCAGCAGGTTACCGACAAGGTTTATACCTACGAACTGCAGGCGTTCCGCGCCGGTGACGGCTTCACGGAGGCGCCGGCGGTACCCGCCCCGATCGACGAAGTGGCGGAGATGACCTTTCCGGTCGATCCGAAGCTGAAAGAGCGGGCCGACGTGGTCGCCCGGAGCGTATCGCACGACCTGCCGCTGACCGTGAACGACGTGGTGGTGTCCTACCTGAACTTTTTCCAGACGCCGCGGGGCCGAGCCATCGTGGAAAACGGATTGCGGCGCAAGGGAAAATACCAGGAGATGATCGCCCGCGTGCTGAAAGAAGAGGGCGTGCCGCAGGACCTGATCTACTTGGCGCAGGCGGAGAGCGCGTTTCAGCCACTGGCATTGTCCAGGGCGGGCGCGCGGGGCATCTGGCAGTTCGTGCAGTGGCGCGGGAACGAATATGGATTGAAGCGCAGCTGGTGGGTGGACGAGCGCCTGGATCCGGAAAAGGCCACCCGCGCGGCTGCGCAGCATTTACGCGATTTGTACGGATTGTACGGGGACTGGTACCTGGCGATGGCGGCGTACAACTGCGGCCCGGGAAACGTGCAGAAGGGCATCGAGCGCACCGGCTACGCGGATTTCTGGGAACTCTATAAGAGGAATGTGCTGCCGAATGAGACCAAGAACTATGTGCCGATTATTCTGGCGCTGACCCTGATCGCCAAGGACGCGGCCCATTATGGAATTGCGGCGGACCCGGATGAGCCCGTACCGACCGATACCGTGAAGCCCGGCCGGGCCATCGATTTGCGGCTGGTGGCGGAAACCATCGACGCGGACCTGGCCACGCTACGCACCCTGAACCCTTCGGTGCTGCGAATGGTTACGCCGGACGACGCGGAGTTTGAGCTGCACCTGCCGGTCGGGACTTCGGGAAAGTTCTCCGCGGAGATTTCGGACATTCCCGCGGACAAGTGGGTGAGCTGGAGGCGGCACAGGGTGGAGGCCGGAGAAACCTTGACTGCGATTGCCAAGACCTACCGGGTGACGCCCGCGGCGATTGCCGATGCCAATAATCTGGAGCGCGGCGCGGAGTTGCAGGCGGGAGAGAAGCTGATTATCCCAGCGGCGCGGCCGCTCGAGGAGAGCAAGCCGCGGCTCGTGCGCTACCGGGTGAGGAAGGGCGACACGCTCGGAGGGATCGCCGACCAGTTCAGCGTGACCTCGGACCAAGTTCGGAAATGGAACGGGCTCAAGAGCGGCAAGGTAAGCCGGGGCATGGTCTTGCGCATTTACACCGTAGGCGGAGCGCCGGAAACCCGGCCGGTGCACCATACCGCGGCGAAGCGGAGCACGAAAAAGAGCACCGGGACGAGCACCGCCCAGACGCAGAACTAAGTTTCTCCGGAACTGCGCTGAACGCTTGACAACCACGTTGGAGTGGGATAACAAAGCGCAAGGACGGAGCGCGGTCGTCTCCGGCTGTAGCAGGGATAAGAACGACGAAGATTGCGGCTTCGCGAGAGCCCCCACGGGAGGAGAGCATGAATTTCGAGAAGGATCAGTTCGAGGACGACGAAGAGCTGTCACGGCTGGAAGAGGACGACGAGTTGGGCGGCGAAACGGTGATCGAAGAGGAAGAAGAGATTCTTTCCGTGGAAGAAGAGCCTGCCGAAGAAGGCGAAGCGGAGGAGCCGGCGCGTCCGGCGCCCAAAGCCGCGCCGAAAAAAGCCGCGAAGCCAGCCAAGAAACCTGCGAAGAAGGCGGCGAAAAAACCGGCCAAAAAAGCGGCCAAGAAAGCCAAGGCCAAGCCGAAGAAAACGGCGAAGAAGAAGGCCGGAAAGAAGCGCCGGAGGTAGGAGCATCGCAACAAGTTCGCGAAAGCCCCTCGGTTCATCGAGGGGCTTTTTTATGTTGGGAAGACCGCCTACCGGATGACCACGAGCGCAGCGCCAAAAAGGAAAAAAAGCAGTGAGGCTCCCGTGCGCCTTGCACTAATTCTTCGATGCGCTGGACCTCGCGCCGCAGTTCGTACCAATCGACGGGATCGACTTCGAGGGCGCTGCTTTTGCCCTTCTCCCCGTCGGTGGTGCGCCGGAGGCTACTCATTGCCGAAGGCGGCGGGCAGCGTGAATCGGCTGAAGTAACCGGCTACAGAACCGGTTCGGACCAGTTCTCGAGGGTCTCCTTGACCTTGTGGAGGAACTGGTGGGCGACGGCGCCGTCGACCACGCGATGGTCGTAGCTCAGGGTGATGTAACACATGGAGCGAATGGCGATGCTGTCGTTGATTACCACCGGACGCTTTTCGATGGCGCCGAGGCCGAGAATGCCGACATTCGGCTGGCTGATGACCGGAAGGCCGAAGAGCCCGCCGAAGACGCCGGGATTGGTGATAGAGAAAGTCCCTTCCTGCACTTCTTCCGGCTTAAGCTTTTTGCTGCGGGCGCGTTCGGCAAGATCGTTCAGGTTACGCTGGATGCCGAGAAGATTTTTTTCGTCGGCGTTCTTGATCACCGGAACGATGAGGCCCCAGTCAAGGGCCACGGCGATTCCGATGTTGACCTCCCTGTGCAGGACCATGTTGGTGCCGTCGAGCGAAGCGTTGAGCGTGGGATAGGCGCGCAGTCCGGCGACCGTGGCTTTCACGAAAAAGGGCATGAAGGTGAGCTTGGTTTCGTAGCGCTTCTCGAACTCCTCCTTCGATTTGGCGCGAAGAGCGGCGATCTTGCTCATATCGATCTCTTCGACCGAGTAGACGTGCGCGGAAACATGTTTGGACGCCACCATGTGCTCGGCGATCTTCTGGCGCATCACGCTGAGCGGCTGCACTTCGTAACTGCCGAAATAGATGCGCTCGCGGGGCACGCCGACCTGCAGCGCAGGAATGAATTGGCTGCCGTGAACAGCGGCCACTCCGGGAGCGGCGGCCGGCGCAGGAGGAGGCGGGGGCGCGGGACGCGTCGCTGCAGGAGCGGTTGGCGCGACGGCTGGTGCGGCGCTACCACCCGATTGCCTGGCGATAGCGGATTCGATGTCTTCCTTGGTGATGCGGCCGCCCGCACCGCTACCTTCGAGCGCAGTGAGATCGATGCCATGTTCTTTGGCCATGCGGCGAACCAGCGGAGAAGAGTGAATGCGTTCCGTGCCCATACCCGAGGCGGGAGCAGCGACCTGTGCGGATGAAGGCGCGGAAGCCGCCGGAGCTGCTGCGGGAGCTGGCGGCGGTCCGGAGGGTTTTGCGGGTGCAGGAGCAGGAGGTTGCGCTGCCGGAACCGGGGCAGGTTTGGTCGCGGCGGGAGCGGGTACAGGGGCCGGAGCAGAAGCAGCACCTGCGCCGTCAATCACGGCAACGATGGTCTGAATGGGAACGGTCTGGCCTTCCGGAATCTTGATCTCTTTGAGAACACCCGCGGTCGGGGAAGGAATTTCGGCGTCGACTTTATCCGTAGAGATTTCAAACAGTGGCTCGTCGCGCTCAACCTTGTCGCCGGGCTTCTTCAGCCACTTGGTGATAGTGCCTTCAAAGATGCTTTCGCCCATCTGGGGCATGACCACATCGACTGCCATGAGAGTGTTCTCCTTCGCGCGCGGGCCCGAGAAGCCGGGTAGCAACCAGATTGCTCTGGATGCCTTCGGCGTGAACTCGGAACCTAGCTAGTTTACCGCCAAAGGCCGAGGGACGGAAAGTCGTGGGACGCGATTCGTGCGAGAAAGACCCTCGGTTGGATTCAAGGAATCCTGCGAACTTGGGGCGCAGCCCTTCGAAGCGCAGGGTAGACCGTGCTGCGCCTCAACGAACACCAGGGGCGGTCCCATCAGAAGTTACCAGAGGAGTTTCAGGCCAAGTTGAACCTGGCGCGAGGTGGTTGCGGTGGAGGTGATGACGCCGGCGGTTGGCGAAGGGCCTCCGGTTGCTGCGGCGTACACCACGGGATTGGGCGTGTTGAGATTCGTGTGATTGAAGATGTTGAAAAATTCAGATCGGAATTGCAGGTTAAAGCGCTCGGACAGCGCCCATCGCTTCGCGAGCGAAAAATCAAATTGCGCAAGGGATGGACCCTGCAAGATGTTGCGGCCAACATTTCCGTAGGTTCCCTCCAGCGGCTGGATGAAGGCGAGGGGATTGAAATATTTGTTCAGCCCGCCGAGGATGACGTTACCTTTAAAATCCGGATTCCAGGACGGGCGGACGGGATTGCGGGTGTCGCCGTCGTTCGAGGGGTTGTAGGAAAGTTGCGGCGTAAAAGGTAGGCCTGATTGCAGCGTGACGATGCTGCTGACCTGCCAGTTCGCGGCGAGCAGTTCCTTCCAGCGTTGGCCTTGCGCCGCGGCATTGCGAGTGAACGGAAGGTCGTAGGTGCCCTGAATTACGCCGGAATGACGGACATCAAAGGATGCGCGGCCGTAGTCGGCGCCCGGGTTCAGCGGGTCGGAGAGAAATGCCGGTGAGTTTGTGGCGACGCTGGTGTTCAGGTTGTCGCCGTCATCGAGGGTTTTCGAAAAAGTGTAGACCCCGCGAAGCTGCAGGCCGTTGGCCCAGTGGTGATTGACGTCGACTTCGAGGCCGTTGTAGGAGCTGATACCTTCCGAAAACCAGTGCGTGGTGTTCCAGACGGTGCTATCTGCGAGTGCCGCGCCCGAAGGGTAGTAGAGCGTTCCCTTGGGGTAGCCAACGGGGCAGGGCAACGCAGGGCAGATCGTGGGCGTAGGCAGGTTGGCGTCGAGTGAAAGCAGTTCGTGGTAGCCGTGCGAGCCGACGTAGCCAATGCTGAGGGTGGTGTGGGCGAAAAGTTCACGCTCAATTTTTAGGTTCCAGCTCTCGACCGTCGGAGTTTTCAGGTTGGGCTGAACGCCACTGGGGATTACTTTGGCACCCGTGTAGGTGGCGTCGGGGAAGATGCTCGAAAACGGAATGCTCTTGGCGGCGTAGACGGTGTTGTACGGACCATTTTGATCGAGCCGGTAACTCAGATTATCCAGTAACGCATAGTAGGTGCCAAATCCCGCGCGAATCACGGTTTTCTGAGAACCGAGGGGAGACCAAGCAACGGCAACTCGCGGGGCGGGCAGAAATTTCGCGTTGTTTACGGCAAGCGCCGAGCCACCGACGACCGGTTGCGTGATGATGACACCGCTCGAGTCAAATACATAGTTCGAGGCGCGTCCTTGCGCTTCGTTCCAGCCATTCGTTCCCTCGGCGCGGAAACCGAGCCGCAGTTCCAGGTTGGATTTGAGCTTGATGGCATCTTCGGCAAACCCTGCGGCTTCGGTGGTGCGCCAGCCGAGCGGCGTGAAGTTTGGCGTGTAAGTGTAGGTGCTTACAGATCCCTTGAGAAACGTCTGCAGGTTGGTGAAGGAGATTTGTCCGTATTGGTCTTGCGCCAGGGCGTCGTTCGATTGAATGCGCTGTACCCAACCGCCGAAAGTGAAGGTGTGACGGCCGTGGGTGTAGAAGAGTTGATCGGAGCCGGTGAAGAGATTGCGGACCGCCCGCAGATTGCTGCCCGCGTTGGTGCCACCGTTGGTGATTTGCGACGCTCCGTTCAACGTCGTGCCGCCGCCGACGACCACGGCGCCGACGGGAGCTCCGGCGTGAATCCATCCGGGAAGGTCGACGGTGGTGCCGCTGTTGAAGTAGAACGCACCGCGTGAATAGCCGAATACTGCTTTGTTGACGAGGCTCGAAGAAAAGACGTGGGTCTCGCTGAGGCTGGCGACTTGGGCGCGCAGCGTAATGTTGTCAAAGCTGTAAGGATTTGTCGTCGGTGAGTGCGCCCAGCTATCGTCGACGGTGTAGACTCCCGCGAAGGAATCCTGGTTCGAGAAAATTTGGTCCAGGCGAGCGGTGCCGAAATCCTCGCGAACGTTTTGTATCGGGCTGCTATACGCCGTGGCGATGCCGCTCTGCGCTCCGGTGGAGGTGAGAATTTCCGGACCGTTTGCGACAGGCCAGAGCGCTAGCAACGGCTGAACGCTCGCGACCGCCGCAGCGCGCGAGGTGGCGTCCGGGACCAGCGTAACGTCACTCAGGCCAAGACTTTGCCGGTAGCCTTCGTAGTTGCCGAAGAAAAATGTTTTGTCGGCGCGGATTGGGCCGCCGAGTGAACCGCCGAAGTCGTTGCGCTGAAAATTGGGGATGCTTGCCTGGTCGAAGAAGTTCCGTGCGTCCATGGCGCTGTTGCGCACGAATTCGTAGGCGGAGCCGTGGAATTGATTGCTGCCCCCGGCGGTGACGATGCTGACTTGCGCGCCGGGCCGCTTGCCGTACTCCGCCCCGTAGGTGTCTTTTACCACCGCGAATTCGCGTACCGCATCGACTCCGAGGAGCTGGCCGCTGACGCCGCCCGGTGTATTGCTGATTTCCGAGGCGCCTGTATATTCTACGCCGTTGAGCAAGAAAAGATTCTCCTGCGGGCGATGGCCAGAAACGGAGAACATGTTCCCGAGTTCAGAGTTGGAGGTCCCAGTGCTTCCGGCGCGCTGCGAGGTGTAATTGATGGTGCCGGGATTGAGCGTGAGGAGCTGATCGTAGCTGCGGCCGTTCAAGGGCAGATCTTTGACCTGCCGCTCTCCGACGAGTCCGGAAGTGTCTTCGGTTGTGGCGGTGAGCCGGTCGGGATTGGCGTTCACCTCTACCGTTTGCCGAATGTCGCCTATCTGCAAGGTGAGATCGATTTCTTCGTGCTGGCCGACAACGAGCACGATGCCCGGGCGCCGCTCGGGACGGAAGCCTGGCTTATCTGCGATCAGTTCATAGCTTCCAACGGCCAGCGAGGGAGCGTGGAAACGTCCGGCGGCGTCGGTCTGGAGCTCGCGTTCTAAGCCGGTTTCGAGATTTTTGACGTGGACAGTGGCGGCCTCGATGCCGGCACTGGAGGCGTCACGAACGATGCCGGATATGGAGGCGTCTGCTTGAGCATGCGCAGGAGGCGCGGCGTAGAGCCAAGCTATCGCCAAAGTCGCGGCCCATCGAAGAATTCTGTGCGGCTGAGAAACTACTTTTCTTGGAGCGTTCATTTCCGTTTTCCCTTGCATTTTGAAGTGGTGGCGCGCCGTTTTTCTGAAAATCGAACCAGAATTCCGGAGAAAGTGCAAAACCCGCGAATGTGGGTCAACAACACGGGCAGAAGAAAGCGGGATGGGAGCGCCTGATCGAGAGACCTGATTTATCTATTGCGGGAAACATCCGTCACCTTTTCGTGTCTAGAAAAACCTGGCCCAAAAATAAAAAACCACCGGCTCGGTAGTTCCGGCGGTGGACTTACTACTTCTTGCTCGCGTTTGGGAAATTGCTAGTGCACGAGCCTCCAGGCGCCAGAATAGACCGCAGGACAACACACGCAGCCCGCCATGGGGGAACAGTTCTGGCTGAAGGTTCGTACCATGTGTAGCACTATAGCGGGCAAAGCCTCGCAGGAGGCACGCATATTTTGGATGAGTTTGTGCGCATTTTTGGCGAGACGGTTTGCGGAAGAAGGCGAAGGCCGGTTCCTCGGGAGTTGGACCGCCAAATTCGGGAAATCTTGGTCGCCGATCTAAAGTTCGGCCACTACACAGGCACGCGGTGCTACCCCTTGCACATCGACAGGAGAGATGATAGGTTCCTGTAGAAGCGGTAGGGGAAACGGCCAGCACCCGGGACCGGCCTTCCGCAAAGTGGTCTAGTCAGGAAATACAAGATGGTAAGTGACCTTTTGATTCGGCTGCGTGCGCTTTTGAACAGCAAATCCGTGGAACGGGATCTGGACGAGGAGTTGCGGTTTCATTTCGAGCAGCAGGTGGAGAAATTTCTGAAAGCGGGCGTGCCGCTGGCAGAGGCGCAGCGGCGAGCGCGGCTGACGATCGGCGGAGGGGAACAGATTAAAGAGGAATGCCGCGACGCGCGTGGGGTGGGTTTTCTCGAAAATGTGGTGCAGGATATGCGGTTTGGATTGCGTTCGCTGCGGAAATCTCCCGGTTTTACGGTGGTCGCGATTCTCACCTTAACGCTCGGGATTGGCCTGAATACGGCGCTTTTCACGATTGTAGATGGCGTGCTGCTGAACCCGCTGCCGTTTCCGCAAGCGGACCGGCTCGTGAGCCTGTGGGAGCGAGACGTGATCGGCAGTGAGCCCTACAACGTGGTTTCCGGCGGGGTTTTCACGGACTGGCAACGGCGAGCGACGAGCTTCGAGCAGATCGCGCTAGTCGGCGAGGATTCGGCGAACCTCTCGGGCGATGGCGGCTCGTTGCCAGAGGCTATCGGCACGCGGCAATGCTCGTTCAATCTGTTCTCGTTGCTCGGGGTGCAGCCCGAGATGGGCCGCTTTTTTGTGGAGGAGGATGACCGCCCGGGGGCCAGCGCGACGACAGTTCTTACCTACGGACTCTGGAAGCGGCGATACGCCGGCGACCCGGCCATTGTGGGCAAGACGATCTTGCTCGATGGCAAGCCGTATACCGTGATTGGCGTGCTACCCGCTTCCTTCGATTACCCCGACGCCCGTGTGCAATTGTGGCTGGCGGTGAGGCACGAAGTTTCCACGCAGGATATGCAGAACCGCGGGAACCACCGGTTTTTTGTGACCGCGCGATTGAAAGAAGGGATCACGGTTGCGCAGGCATCGAGCGAGCTCGACGGATTGCAGCAGCGGCTCCATGAGCAATTTCAAAACGAGCTGATGGGCAAGGGAGCGCAAGTCGTCGGGTTGGCAGACAGCCTAGTGCGGGATGTGAAGCAGCCGCTGTACGTGCTGATGGGCGCGGTCGCTTGCGTACTGCTGATCGCGTGCCTGAATGTGGCGAATCTTTTTATGGCTCGTGTCACGGCGCGACGCAAGGAGATTGCCGTGCGTTCGGCGCTCGGAGGGAGCCGCTGGCGCATCATCCAGTCGCAACTGACGGAGAGTCTGCTGTTGACGTTCGCCGGCGGCGGACTTGGCGCTTTGTTGGCATGGGCCAGCATTCGCTGGCTGGTTGCTTTCCGGGCGGATTTGCCGCACGTGAATTTGATCCAAGTCGATCGCGTTGCGCTGGTTTTCACGCTGGGGATTACAGTTTTTTGCGGAGTGTTCGCCGGCCTGCTGCCCGCGCTGGCAGCCACGCGGAGCGAACTCGTTTCGCCACTCAAAGAGGAATCGCGTTCTTTGGCGGGAGGGCAAGGCCGGGCGCGGCTGCGGAAAGTGCTGTTGACGGCGGAAGTGGCGCTGACGGTAGTGCTGCTGATTGGCGGCGGGCTGATGCTGAAGAGCTTCGAGAAGCTACGAACGGTAGACATGGGATGCACGAGGTCCAACGTACTGACCATGGGTTTCACGTTGCCGGACGAGAGATACCCGACACTGGAAAAGAAGGCTGCGTTCTTTGAGGAACTGCTTTGGCGGACCCGTGCGATGCAGGGCGTCAGCCAAGCGGGGATTGTATCCGTGCTGCCGGGCGCGGGGCATTTTTTTGACAACACTTTCAAGATCGAAGGCGCGGCACCGCTTCCGCCGGGGCAATTTCGCAACGCGGTGATTCGTGGAGCAGACCCCGCATACTTCGCGGTGCTGAATATTCCCTTAAAGCGCGGGCGAATGTTTGCAGACAAGGACCGCAGGGAAAAGGGCAACGCGGCGGTGATCACCGAGTCCATGGCAAAGAAATTTTTTGAGGGAGAAAATCCGATTGGAAGGTATTTGACGATCGACTGGGAGGGGGCGCCGCGCTTTGAGATTGTAGGAGTTGTGGGAGACGTTCTATCGAACATGGATGGCCCGGTGGAAGCTACGCTCTATTTGCCGCTGAATTCCGGGCGGTTCGAATATGGATCGCTTGTGGTCCGGTCGAGCCGTGAGGCGACAGCGCTGGCGTTGCCGGTCCAAAAAGAGATTGCGGGGATGGATGCGAGCCTGGCAGTTTCCGATGTGTTGACGATGGAAGAGCGGATTGGCAAGTCCACAGCATCGGCGATGTTTGACGCGGCCTTGGTGCTGCTGTTCGCGGTGCTGGGTTTGGCTCTAGCGGCGGTGGGACTGTATGGGTTGCTTTCGTACCTGGTCACTGAACGTACAAACGAGATCGGCATCCGGATGGCGCTCGGTGCGCAGCGGGGCGAGGTGATGCGGATCATGTTTCTGGACGGTTTGCGCCCGACAGCCGTCGGATTGCTGTCGGGAATGTTTGCCGGAGGGGTGTGCGCGCAGCTGATTCGGAGTTTGTTGTTTGGAGTCGAACCGCTCGACCCCAATATATTTATGGCCGTCGCGGCTGTGGTGCTGCTCATTTCCATTGGTGCGTGCACCTATCCCGCGTGGCGCGCCGCCCGGGTCGATCCCATGACTGCGCTGCGGTGTGAGTAAAGTTGCTCTAGTGGGGAACCCTGCTTCAAAGTCAGGAATGGTTCGTGAAGTTGAAACGGCCCGCTTCGGGCGGGCCCTACCACTTGCGACTAGACCGTGACGGGGATGTCAGTGACGCCGGCCATACCGAAGACGCGCCGGTAACGCTCGATGTCCGTGGGTGAGCCTAGGGCTTTCTGGAAATTGTCGGAGAGTTTGACGGCGGGACGGCCGTCGGCTTCGTTCAGCTTGCAGACCAGGCTCAAGGGATCAAAGGAATTGTCCCCGCGGGGATTGCAATCGCGAAAATCGTTGGTCAGCAGCGTGCCCCAGCCGGCGCTGAAGCGAATGCGGCGGCGCGGCTGCCATTTGTTCGAGTCGAGAAAGTCGGCGGCGTGCCGGAAATCCGCCGGCCTGGCGGCGTTGCGAAGGGTTCCGGCGAAGTAGGCGTGCAGTCCGAGAATGGCATCCACGTCCAAGCCGTCCGACGCGATGAAGAGTTTTTGCTGCGGGTCGCGGCCGTGCCGCTCCAGCCAGGCGATGTACTCGTCTCCCGCGACGAAAGGGTCTTTGCTATCGGCGCGCTGGCCAGTCCAAGTCGAGACCCAATCCGGAGCGCCCTGGAGGAACTGGGTGGTACCGAAGGTATCTGGCAAAAGAATGAGCAGTTCGCCATGGTAGGTTTGCTGCCACAGGTCAAGTAAACGATACTGCGAGCTTTTCAGTTCGTCGTCGCTGTTCGCCATGGCAGCCAGAGCCATGGGCAGTTCGTGAGCGTTCGTGCCGATGGCTTCGAGGTCGTGTTTGTAGGCGAGGAAGGTATTGGAAGTGCCTTTGAAGGATCTCCCGAGCACGTCGCTCATGGCCTTCACGACGAACTCCTGCCACAAGAAGCTGTGTCGACGCCGGGTGCCGAAATCGCTGACATTTAAACCGGGAACGCCGCGGAGGCGGGCCATCTTTTCCCAAAGACGGGTTTTCGCGCGGGCGTAAAGAATATCCAGTTCAAACTCGCTCAGACCTTTCAGACTGGCGCGGGTCTTGAGCTCGCTGACCGTGGTGAGGGCATAGATCTCCCACATGGTGGTCTCGGTCCACAGGCCGTTAAAGGTCAGGGAAAACTGGCCGTCCTCAACAGAGAGTTCATAGTCGGATAGGCGAAAATCGCGTTCGAGCCATTCGATAAAGGCAGGTTCGAAGATTCCGCTGTGGCCGTAGAAAGTGTTGCCGGCGAGCCAGATAAGTTCGGATTTCTGAAAGCGGCGTTGGCGGGTCTGCTCCAATTGTTCGCGAAGCTGCTCAACGTCGACTAAGTCTGCGAGACGCATGTCGACGGAGCGATTGATGAACGAAAACGAGGCTCTGGTTTGCGGGAAACATCTCCAGATGAATTGCAACATCAGGAGTTTGTAGAAATCGGTGTCGAGCAGAGAGCGGGTGATTGGGTCGATCTCCCAATTGTGATCGTGGGCTCTACGAGAGAGGTTGATGATCATGGAACGACTAGATTACCGCATTCCGGGACGGGAAGGGGAAGGGCCCGCCGGAAGCCGGCCCTATGAACACGTACCCAGGCTAGTAGGACGATAGGGGAGAGTCAGGGCTTGGTAATTGCGCCACAGGCAATGCGGGGAGGGGCGCCGCTACCGGTGGCGCCGGCTACGGCGTGAATGATGATGGCGGTTCCGCCGTTGCTGAAGACGGAATGATCATCCGAGCCGAGGGTAACGTAGGGAGCGACAGTGCTGACGTGGGCAGTGCCGTTGGCTGAGATGATCAGCGAGAAGTCAGGTATATCGCCGGCTGGATGGCCACCATGGGTATGGTTAGCCGAATCGAAATGAGAACCGGCGGACTTGAAGTCGGGTGGGTCGCATTTCGCGAATTGGTGAATGTGAATGGAATGCTCGCCCGGAGGAAGGTTCTTGATATCCAAGGAGATCTTGACGCCGGTGGCGGCGGGCGAGAGGAGCGCGGTTCCGACACTTTGCCCTTGGGAGTTGATGAGATTGACGGTGACCGGCTTTTCGGCAGGATGAGCGACTTGGGAGAAAGCGGCGGGAGTGGCCAGCAAAAGCAGGGCGACGAAAACGAGGGTCTTCATTCGGATTCTCCTTCGAACTGTACCAGGGTTCCGGCGGGCCGGAGAACTACAGGAGTCGAATGTACCAGACCGGGAAAAAGCCACAATGTAACAGGTTTGTAAATTGAGCCGAAAGGTCAACGTCCGGCGTTGAAGTTGAAGTTGAGGGAAACCGATTCACCGTCGGTGACGGTGATTTCCTTGCTTTGTGTGCCGTAGGTTTCATGCCAGGCGGTGACGACATAATGACCCGATGGAAGATCGGCGAGAGAGAAGCTGCCATCATCGCCGGTGACCGCGAAGTGGCTGGTTTTCAGCACAACGAAATAGCCTTGCATCCAAGGATGGATGTTGCACCGGATGGGGATGAACTCCTCGTGATCGTAGGCGTAGGAGAACGGAGGCGTGCCTGGGGGCTGCATTTTATTCCATTCGCGATTGATTTTAGCGAGGGGATGAATGTTGTGAGCAAAAGGATCTCTGTTGGAAACTTGGATTTCCTGGCCAACCCGAACTGCGAGGACGTGTGTGGTGTAGTGGCAACCTTCCTGGTCGAAAGTTGCCGGCGAAGAATGAGAGAGTGGTTCGTCGTTGATGCCCGAGGAAATATAGACCACGACGTTGCGAAGAGCATTTCCGGGACCGATGAGAACGGTTTCGGGGAAGAGTGGATTGGAGGCGTGCATCTTTACGCATTCTGCCTGTTTTGACAGGTCGAGGGGCTTGAGTTTGGGGAGCGCTCCGGACAATGTCACCCTTCCACTGACGTTTCCACCGTTTGGCGGGCCGGCAATACCGAGAACCGGCATACTAAGGGCGACCAGCGCTGCGATTGCTACTTTCGCAAGATTCATAACCATCCTCCGGCGTTCCGATTTAGGACTATCGAAATAAAGATGACCGGGCCACGATTTTTGAAGCGGACTAGGGAAAGGAAGGGCCCTCCGAAAGTCCCCAACACCCCGGAGGGCTTCCCCAGCATGAGTCTAAGAGTGCTGAAATGCGGAGGAAAGAAAATCTGAAGCGCACGCAGTCAAAATGATAACGCCCGCAAAAAGCGCCCGCCTGAGAAGGCGGCCGCCAGAAATGCAGGCAGCCCGCAATGATCGTGCGGTCCTAGAAGCGAGCGAGGTCTCTCGCGGCGGTGAAGACTTTTTGAGCGTTGGGGAGGAAGGCTTCCTCGAGCGTGGGGGCGTAGGGAACGGGCGTGTCGAGAGAAGCGACGCGCACGAGGGGGCCATCAAGATCATGGAAGGCTTTTTCGAAAAGGATGGCGGAAATTTCCGCGGCGATGCCACCGGTTTTGGTGTCTTCGTGGACCACAAGACATTTGTTGGTTTTCTTGACGGAGGCAAGGATGGTTTCCTCGTCGAGAGGCATGAGGGTGCGGAGATCGATGACTTCAGCTTCGATGCCTTCTTTGGCGAGGGCTTCAGCGGCTTCGAGAGAGGTGTGCATCATCGCGGCGTAAGAGAGGATGCTCAGATGTCTTCCTTCGCGGCGCACGATGGCTTTTCCGAGAGGGACGGTGTAGTCATCGGCCGGAATTTCTTCCTTGATGCGGCGGTAGAGAAATTTGTGTTCGAAGAAGAGGACGGGATTGTTGTCGCGAATGCTAGATTTAAGGAGACCTTTGGCGTCGTAGGGAGTGGACGGGTAAACGATTTTGAATCCTGGTGTGTGGAGAAAATACATCTCGGGATTGAGGGAATGGAATGGGCCCCCGTGGACGCCACCGCCGGAAGGACCGCGAACAACTATCGGCGCTGGAGCGTTCCAGAGGTAATGGCCCTTGGCGACGAAGTTGGTGAGCTGGTTGAAGCAGCAGGCGATGAAATCGATGAACTGCATTTCGGCGATGGGGCGCAAGCCGAGATAGCTCATGCCACAGGCCGCGCCGATGATGGCGCTTTCGCTGATGGGCGTGTCGATGACGCGCTCCCAGCCGAATTTTTCGAGCAGACCTTCGCTGGTTTTGAAGGCGCCGCCGTAGACGCCGACATCTTCCCCGATGAGGACGACTGTGGGGTCGGCGGCCATTTCTTCGAACATCGCTTGGCGGATGGCTTCGAGAAAGGTGATGGGAGCCATGGCTAGCGGGCACCTTTCTTTGCGGATTTTCTCGAAGCCGGTTTTGTTGTGACAGGTTTCTTCGACGGTTTCGCAACGAGATTTGACGAAGGATCTGGGAGCGTGGCGCGTTTTTGCGGGTTGGCAGCGGCGGGCACATCGCCGAAATGGATTGGCGCGTTTCCTTCAGAGGAAGAAGCTCCACGGCCGAAACCTTCGATTGTCCAGACGGGCTCGACGCCGGATTTTGGCGGGAGAAGTTCGTCGATCTGGCGCTCCCATTTCGGCTGAAGGTCGTGGCACTCGGGGCCGGTGCAATAGACGCCTTGCGCAGCAGTCTCTGGCGGCGGCATCGGCGAATTTTCGGCAAACTCGCGCTCTTTTTCGAGAAGCGTCCTGATTTTGCTTTCGATTTCCTTATTGCCTTTAGCGTCCAGCAATTTCTCTTTGGTTAGAAACTCCTCGTAAAGCGTGATGGGGTCGCGCTTTTCCCAATAGGCGCGCTGCTCCTTCGGGACGTATTCGGCAGGATCGTGCTGTGCGTGGCCGCGCCGGCGGAAGGTTTTCGCTTCGATCAATATCGGGCCCCCGCCTGCGCGTGCGCGTTCGACGGCTTCTTGGGCGGTAGTGTAGACGGCTACAACGTCGTTGCCATCGACGACGTAGCTGGAGATGCCGTAGGCTTTGGCGCGATCGGCAAGATTTTCGATGGGGACCTGGCGGCGCACTGGCGTGGAGTAGGCCCAAAGATTATTTTCAAGGATCACAACGAGCGCCGCTTTTTGCGAAGCCGCGAGATTCAGGCCTTCGTGGAAAACGCCGGTGGAGCTGCCGCCGTCGCCGATCCAGGTCATGGCGACGATTTTCTGGCCCAGATAGCGGCCGGCCATGGCGACGCCGGTCATAACAGGAATGAGATCGCCGAGCATGGAGATGGGCGAGACGATGTGGAGATTTCCGAGGTCGCCGAAATGACTCGTGCCGTCTTTGCCCTTGGTAGGCGAAGTGTACTTGGCCATATGCTGCGTGAAGATGTCCCGGGGAGGGACGCCTTTGACGAGGAGCGCGCCGATATTGCGGATCATGGGCGCCATCCAGTCGCGTTTTTCGAGGGCGTAGGCGCTGCCGACGGAGACGGCTTCCTGGCCAAGGCTGGCGTAAAGGCCGCCCACGATTTTGTTCTGGCGGAAAAGGCGGGTCATGGTCTCTTCGACTTCGCGATTGAGGCGCATGTAGTAGTAGAGGTCGAGGTATTGCTGGCGCGAGAGTTTTTGAGGCTTTTTGGGAGATTCCGAAACAGGCATGATTGGTGGCTCTCCAAATCGATGGTCGGGTTTCTATCTTAAGGCTAAGGCCTCGCTGGTACCTAATCGGAGGGCTTTCACTTCGATTGCTTGTGTTTCGTTCGAAAAAGAAAGATACAGGCAAATCCTACGAGCAAGCACGAGTGACACGCGCGATGAGTTCCTGAGCGTCGAAGGGGGCTCGGACCTTGGTGTCGTTGTCGAAATACACGAAGACGTCGCGTGGTTTGGACTTGGTGGTTTTCTTTCTGAGGATTGTTTCCGTAGCAGGCTCCTCGCCTCGGGCCCAGGTAAGGACCCACTCGGCCCAGCGGTCGAGGGACTTGGCGTCATAGCCGCTGGCGTACAAAACTTCGGAACCATGAAGGCGGCAGTAGACAAACTCGGATGTGACATCCGTGATTTTGGGCCATTCCACGGTGTCGGCACAGACGATGGCGACGTCGTACTTATGGAGAAGTTCCAGAAATTCGGGAATCGCAAAACTCTTGTTACGAATTTCGATGGCGTGGCGGAGCTTGTGATGATCATCCACATCCTCGAAGGCAACGCGTTTGCTCATCCACTTGTCATGGTTTGACGCGAGGTACTTTGCGGCGCCGGTATCATGCGGCAGCAGTTTGAGGAAGGCTTCCATTTTTTCCGCGTCGAGCTTGAAGCTGGGTGGAAATTGCCAGAGAAACGGGCCCAGCTTTTCGCGGAGAGTTAAAACGCCGGAGGCCAAGAAATTGGCGAGTGGGGCTTCGACTTCGCGCAAGCGTTGAATGTGCGTGATGTAACGCGGGCCTTTCACCGAGAACTGGAAATCGGGCGGCGTTGATGAATACCAGCTTTGATAGCTGGTAGGTCTTTGCATGGAATAGAAAGTGCCGTTGATTTCGAGAGAAGTGAGCTTGCTCGAGGCGTACTCCAGTTCCTTGCGCTGCGGCAATTTGGGTGGATAAAAAACGCCCCGCCACGGTTCGTAGCGCCAGCCTGAAATTCCGATGCGAATTGGGCCTGTTTTCGCCATAGGCGCGCAAAAAGCGCAGCGCCAAGGTTGCTTCATCGAGCAGGCAGAAGGCAATAGGGAATAGTCAGGAGGCAAGCCCTAACAGGATTGCCGTGAGGGGTTCAGCGCTGCTGCTAAGTGCCGTTCCCACCCTGGAATGCCCCCGACTTTCAGATCGAGCCCCGTGATGACCGTGGTATGGTCCACGGTCGGGTGAAACCAGAGCGCGAATTCCTTCGCGTCGGTCCAAGCAAGGGGAATTTTCGGGTCAGAGAGAAGCCTAGTGAGAGAGCGACCAACGGCGGAAAAGCGGGAGCAGGGCTCCCCTCCAAAGCAATTTCTTGACGATTCGGAAGGCGGATGCTACAAGTTAGCGCATTGACGGGTTATCAGGGCCTTCCAAAGCTCGAGAGCTGAGCGCTTGCGCGAAACAGCAAGCAGATCACAGGTCAATTTTCTGCAGATCCAATTCAGGCGAAGCTCGTTCAAGGAGAAGACGGAAATGAAGAAGCGACTGTTTTTGGGTTTTCTGGCGGTACTGGTGTGTTCGATAACAGCGGCGGCGCAGCAAGCGCCGATGCAACCGATGACGTTCTGGTACGACTACACGGTAAATGCGGGAAAGGAAGATGAGTTTCTCGATCTGGTCAAAACCGTAGGAGCACCGGTCCGCGACAAACTGATGGCTGATGGAGTGGTCCTGGCCTGGGGCGTGATGACCCCACTTCTGCGGGTGCCGGGTAACGCAACGCATACGATCTGGTACGCGGTTAGCGATTATGCAGGCGTAGAAAAAGTGGATGGTGCCATGCGCGCGCAAATCGCCAAGCTGACCGAGGAGGCCAGCAAGTCTGGGGTGACGAAAAAGGGGACCACGACCAGCACGGGCCCGATGGCGCGGCTGGCAGAAATCGCCGACATCAGCAAGACACGAGATTACCTGACGCGTGACCTGGTGTTCGGCGCAAACCAATCGGTCAGTGTTGCAGGGCTCTTGCCATATACGCGCTTCAATTTCGTGAAGGTGAAGCCGGGAAAATCGGCGGAATACCGCAAGGCCTGGGAAAAATATAACAAGCCGATCTTGGAAAAGCTGATGGCGGACGGCGTGATTTTTGTGTACGGACTAAGTGTGGAGGATATAAGGACGGAAGGTTCGTTCACGCACTTTACGTGGTATGACACGAAGGACCTGGCTTCGATGGACAAGATCCGTGCGGCGTTCCTGAGTGACCGCGACCACCGCTCGCCGGAAGAACAGGACGCGATCACGCACCTGTTCAATAGCCTGACGGATGGGGACGCTTCGCGGGCGGAGGTGGATCGCGCGTTGATCTTCCGCGTAGCGTCGATGAAGTAGGGCCAGCCGCCGGATAAACACATGCTTGAGGTACGAGCCCCGCAATGGAGAGAGTGGCGCGGGGCTTTTCCTTTTGCGGAGCAGATCTTCGGCGAATAGACCGCACGCTCGAAAAGAGCCGGTATGGGGAAGTGATTAAGTTGACGGCCGGCCTTAGAAGGCAGGGCCTACACAACGGAAAGAAGATCAGCGGAAAGGACGGGTCGGGGGTCGAGAGAGAGTAGATCGGCGAGGTGATAAGAGAGGCGAGGTTTGACTTCGTCGAGCGAAACGGAGCGTTGCAGGAGTTTTTCGAGCGAGGTGGCTTTGCGGTCGGGTATGCCACACGGGACGATGAGATCGAAATAGCGGAGATCGGTCGAGACGTTGTAGGCGAATCCGTGAGAGGTGACCCAGCGGCTGATGTGGACGCCGATGGCCGCTAGCTTTTCTTCTGTGGGTGATGATTCCACCCAAATGCCGGTTTTTCCGGAGACACGATACGCTGTGATGCCCAAATCCGCGGAGGCACGGATCATGGCTTCTTCGAGCGTGCGAACGTACCACCCGACATCGCGTTTGATTTTGTCCAGATTGATGATGGGATACCCGACGATTTGTCCTTGCCCGTGATAGGTGATGTCTCCGCCGCGATTGCTGGCATGGAGTTCGACGTTTTTTTGTCGAAGAACGTGTTCGGAGGCGAGGAGATTGGAGCGGTTAGCGTTGCGGCCTAGGGTGATAACGTGAGGATGCTCGCAGAGGAGAAGAACGTCGTCGATGGCGTTGGTTTTGCGGGCGGCCACGAGGCGCTGCTGGAGGACGTAGGCGTCGGTATAAGACATGTGGCCAAGGTCGGTGATGAGGAGAGGCGGCATCTGAGAAGCAGTGTGGAAACTCAACCGTTTAAGAGTGCAAGAGACACGACACCCGAGACATCTGTCTACACGTTGATCTGCAGGCCACGGACGGAAGCGAACGCGTCTCCCATTGCTTCCCACACGGTCGGATGAGCATGGACCATGGTCATCATGTCGTCGATCGTACCTTCCAGGTTCAGGACGGCGGCGGCTTCCGAAAGAATTTCCGTGGCTAGTGGGCCGATGATGTGAATGCCGAGAACTTCTCCGTATTTCGCCTCGGAGATGACTTTGATGAAACCGCCGTGGTTGCCGAGGATGGTGGCTTTGCTGTTGCCGACGAAGGGGAATTTACCTGTTTTGACGGCGTAGCCCGCGTCCTTGGCTTGCTTTTCGGTCAGGCCGATGGAGCCGATTTGCGGCTCGCAGTAGGTCGCGTTGGGAATGCGTGTTTTGAGCAATTTCTGCGTGGGCAGGCCCTTGATGTGCGTCACGGCGATGATGCCTTCCATCATGGCGGCGTGAGCGAGCTGAGGCATGCCGGCGACGATGTCACCGACGGCGAATAGGCCGAGCTCTGAGGTCTGGAAGTGTTCATCGACATGGACAAAGCCACGTTCGAGCTTGGCTTTGGATTTTTCAACGCCGCAATTCTCCGTGAGCGGCTTGCGACCGACGGCGAGGAGAAGTTTTTCGGCTTGCAGTGTCTGCGCCTTGCCGTCTTTGTCTTTGAAAGACACGATCACGCCTCTGGCGTCCTTCTTCACGTCATCCACGCTGCAACTAGTGAAAATGTTGATGTCCTTTTTCTTGAAGCTTTTTTCGAGCTCGGAGGAGATTTCCTCGTCCTCCAGGGGAGCCACACGCGGGAGTGCTTCGAGAATGGTGACTTGCGTACCAAAAGAGTTGTACATCGATGCGAACTCGACGCCGACAGCGCCAGCGCCGACAACGATCAGCGTTTTCGGAATGTTCGGCAATTCGAGGATAGAGCGGTTGGTGAGAATCTGCTTGTGATCGGGCTCGATGCCGGGGAGCGATTTGGCTTCGGAACCACTGACGAGAAGAACGTTGCTAGCCTCTATCGTCGAAGTCTTGCCGTCCTTTTCGACGGAAACCTTTCCAGGACCGGCGTATTTCCCCCAGCCCTGCACCCATTCGACTTTGTTTTTCTTGAACAGAAACTCGATCCCTTTGGCGTGCTTGGTGACGATTTTGTTTTTGCGCGCGAGGATGTTGGCCCAATTGACTTTCAGGCCGGAAACCTCAAACCCGAGTTCGGCGCCGTTTTTGAAGTGATCGTAGACATCGGCGTGGTGAAGAAGGACTTTCGTGGGGATGCAGCCAACGTGAAGGCAAGTGCCGCCAAGGAAGGGATCTTTTTCAACTACGACAGTTTTGAGACCAAGTTCGCCAGCGCGGATGGCGGAAACGTAGCCGCCCGGACCACTGCCAATAATTGCCACGTCATATTTCGCCACGCTGTATCTCCCTTCGCGTTGAATGCAGGCCGGACCACCACAATGGCCACAAAGCAAACGAAACTGCCCTTTCGCCGTTTTGGGCTTTTACGCCGGGCTTAAGCCGCGGCGGCCAAACAAATCCCCGGCTCTCTACCAACCCGCCGGGACGAGAACACATTGGATGCCGATGGCTAGCGTACGGGTAGCACTAAAGTGGAACACAAACCCAGCAAAAAGGAATTGTAGCAGCGGGTTGGTTGCCGTCGCAACGAGGCGAAGACGAAAAGGCCTGCGGACTATTCCGTTGTGGAACGAAAGCGAGAGTGCTGGGACCTATGTAGTTTATTTGGACCTTCCGCGGGTTGGGCGCGTTCGCTCGGTTGATACTGCTGTTAGGGGCGCGCACCTGATGGCGGAGGCGCTGGTGGATCCGCTCAAGGCGTCTGATGTTGGCGCTCTGGTTGCGGGATTCGCGTTTGCAATGGCGACTTTGTGCTGGTGTGTTTCGTGCGGCCGCAAAGAAGGATTGCCATAGCGAAGCGCGAGCGCGCCGCAAGAGGGGCAACCAGAAAAGTTCGGTGCTCACGGCGCATCGAGAGGCGGTGCAAACCCGAATGACCGCCGAACAGGAATTAAGTGTGGAAAAGAATTTGCCGGGGCTGATGTGCAGGCGCGGAATCAGGCGCGAGCCGCGGCCGCGAGATAATGGTTTTCCAGAATAATGCGGTGGTGGCGCTCGTGACCGGCGATGATGAAAGCCAGAGCGAGGACGCTAACTTCTTTTTGGCTGGCGGTGCCGCGCCGGAGCCAGGCGGCATCGTCGAGCGAGCGAACCAGGCAGATGGTGGATTCGCGAACCATGGAAAATTCGTGAAGCAAGTCTTCCAGTTTGCGTGCTGAGAAGTTTCCCGCCTTGATGTAGCCATCCTGTTCAAAGCTGGCCAGAGGGGTTTCGTCGCCGCGAGCGATGCACAGGAGCCGGTACGCGAAAATACGCTCGGCGTCGGTGATATGGCCGAGGACTTCCTTGATCGACCATTTGCCCGGCGCGTAACGGAACTCGGCTTGCTCCGCGGAGAGCGGAGAGAGCAGCCCGACGAGTTCTCTGCGCTGGTCCCGCAGAATTTCGAGAAAATCGCCGCTGGGAACAAGCGAAACATAGTTTTCGTAGAAGAGGGCATAGTCGCCCTGCTGTGGCCGTTTCTGTGTCATGATTCCGAAACCTCCGGGACCCGTTTACGACGGTAAATTATATCGCGGATAGGGGCCTTCGGAGTATATGGGCAACCGGGACAGGGCGGATGGGCGAACCAAATTTCAGGACGATGCGCGTGGCGTTTCAGGGCGAGCCGGGAGCGTTCAGCGAAGCGGCGGCGGTGCGATTGTTGGGGGAGGAAATCCAGACGGTGCCGCGAGGGACGTTTGATGCGACGTTCCGCGCGATCGCAGAGCGCGCTGCGGACGCGCTGCTTCTGCCGGTGGAGAACACGCTGGCGGGATCGGTGGTGCGCGTGTATGACCTGCTGCTGGAAAGTCCACTGGAAATTTGCGGGGAGACCATTCTGCCGATCGAACATCACCTGATGGGCTGCCCCGGGACGACGTTTGCCGAGATTCGCGCGGTGGCTTCACACCCGGTTGCGCTGGCGCAATGTGAGCGGTTTTTCGAAGCGAATCCGAGGTTGAAGCGCGTCCCCGCGGAAGACACCGCGGGAAGCGTGCGAGAAATGATGGGAACAGGAGACAAGAGCTGCGCGGCAATTGCAGGAAGGCCGGCGGCCGGGCGTTACGGTGCGATCATTTTGCGTGAAAGCATTCAGGATAATGCGGAGAACTTCACGCGGTTTGTGCTGCTGCTTCCTCCGGAACAAGCGCAGCGTTATCGGGCGAAGGATGCGACGAAAATGTCGTTGGCCATGCGGCTCGCACACAAGCCAGGTGCGCTGCTGGCATCTTTGGAACCGTTTTCAAGACATGGCGTGAATTTGTTGAAGATTGAGAGCCGGCCGATACATGGGAGGCCGTTTGAGTATCAGTTTTATGTAGATGTGGAAGCGGAGGAACACGAGCCACTGAAGAAGGCGTTAGAGGACGTGCGCGGGGCGACCAGTGAGTTGCGGGTGTTGGGACGGTACGCGGCGGCGCGGCGATAAGTCGTCGGGCGGAGCGTGCTTGGAATCGGCCTTGCGATCCTTCGGGCCGCAAACAGCGCGGCCCTCAGGATGACAACGTATCCTTAGTTACCTTGATGCACGAGCCCTCAGCAGTAGCTGCAGGCTTCGTCACGACCCATGTTGTTCGACATGTCGTCCTTGATGCGGCGGAGACGGTTACCCAGGCGCGACGCGAGTTGATGGCGAGCGCGCCACAGGCGTGCCTTCAAGGTGTTTTCGGTGACGCCGAGTTTCTTGGCTGCTTCGCCGGTCGAATATCCCTGAACTTCCCGCAGCACGAATGCGGTGCGCAGAAGCGGAGATAGCTCGTCGAGATTTTCGTTGATCATCTCGCGAATCTCCGTGCCGGCGTAGAGCTGCTCTGGATTCGGGCTGTCGTCCGCGAAGCGCTCGGCGGCGGGCAGTTCGTCTTCATGATGAGTTTCGTCGAGGGACACGGCCGGGCGAGCCTTGGCGCTGCGGCGCTTCATGAGAGCCGCGTTAATCACGATGCGCGTGAGCCAGGTGGAAAATTGCGAGCGGCCTTCGAAGCGCTTCAGGTTGCGATAAGCCGAAAGCAGTCCGTCCTGCAGAGCGTCTTCGGCATCCTCGGCGTTGCCGAGGACGCGAAGCGCGGTTTGGAACAGCGGGCGGTGATAGCGACGAAAGAGAGTTTCAATCGCCTGGGCATCTCCCCGCTGCCCAGCGCGAATCAGCTTTCCTTCGCTAACTTGCGTGGTGTTTATGACTTGCGTTGCCAGTTGCGTTGCCATTTGCTCCCCCATATAGACCCGTAAGAGTCCATAAGACGAAAAAAGTTACAAAACGTTTCCCCCTAATGCACCGGAACATTCCCGCCACCCATCTTGGGCCGCTTCAATAAGAAGAAGAGTGGGATGATGGCGAAGAAAACAACACCCAACAGCTTGAAATCGTCCACGAACGACAGCATGGCGGCTTGGCGCTGAATCATGCTGTAGATCATTCCTTCTGCGCGCGCGGCGGCGCCTGGTCCTGACGAACCGCCCGAGCTGAAGGCTGCCGTCAGCGCCGCGACTTTGGTCCGGTAAGCTTGGCTGTAGACATTCACATGCTCGCCAAGCTGCGACATGTGGAATTGCGTGCGGCGCTCGAGCAATGTGGTGACGGAAGCAATGCCGACGCTCGCGCCGATATTCCGCGCAAGATTGATAATGCCCGTGCCCATGTTGGTTTGTTCCCTCGGAACGTAAGCGAACGCGGACACGTTGATGGGAATAAACAAGAAAGCCAAGCCGAAGCTTTGTAGCATGCGGCCGTAGACGGCATGGCGATAGTCAAGTTGAAGATTCCAGCCGGCCATCACAAAAAGAGCCAGTGCGGAAATGACACAACCAAAGGTGATGAGCCAGCGGGGAGACAACTTTGAAACCAGGACCCCGACAACGGGCATCATGAGCATGATGACTGCGCCGCCCGGCGAAAGCGCCAGGCCCGCGAGCTCCGCCGGGTATCCCAGCAATTGCTGGAGAAGCTGGGGAATCAAAACGGTGCTGGAGTATAGAACGAAGCCCAGGAAGAACATGGCCGTCGTGGCAATCGCAAAATTGCGATTTTTGAGCATGCGGAAATCTACGATGGGATGCTTCGTGCGTAATTCCCAGACGATTCCGGCGATAACGCCAATAAGCATGGTCACGACGAAGAAACGGATGAAGTTCGAGGAGAGCCAGTCTTCGCGCTGGCCCTTGTCCAGAATGATCTGCATGCTGCCGAGACCAAGGCTGATGAGGCCAAGCCCGATGTAGTCGATGCGGAAACCTTCCTTGAGGTTCACGCGCTTCATGTACGGCGGATCGGAGACCAGGAAATACGTCAGAGTGAGAGAAATGATTCCGACCGGCACATTGATGTAGAAAATCCAGCGCCAGGAGTAGTTGTCGGTAATGAAGCCGCCGAGCCACGGTCCGATGGTGGGCGCCACGACGACGGCGATGCCGTAAACGGCGAAAGCCATGCCGCGCTTACTGATGGGAAATGTGTCATTCAGGATGGCTTGTTCGCTCGGCTGCAAACCGCCGCCGCCAACACCTTGCAGAATGCGGAAAACGACGAGCATGCCGAGGCTGGCCGCAAAGCCGCAGAGGAACGAGCTGACGGTAAATATGACCACGCAGGTCATGTAAAAGCGCTTGCGGCCTATGACAGAAGAAAGCCAGCCAGAGAGCGGCAGAATGATCGCGTTCGAGACCAGATAGGACGTGAGCACCCAGGTGGACTCATCGGCGCTGGCCGAAAGATTCCCGGCAATGTGCGGAAGCGCGACGTTAGCGATGGAAGTGTCGAGAACTTCCATGAACGTGGCGAGCGTTACGGTAATGGCCACGACCCAAGGGTTGATCGAGCCATCCGGCATCCGCAGCTTCGATTTGATTCTGTCCAACATATCGCTAGAACGAAACAGCTCCTTAGTTTGTGACTACTGTCGCTTCCACATTCATGCCGGGGCGGAGAATGGCAACATCCGAAGAAATCGGATCGAGAACAATCTTTACGGGAATGCGTTGCACGACTTTGACGTAGTTTCCAGTGGCATTTTCCGGGGGAAGCAGGCTGAGCACCGCGCCGGTAGCGCCAGCGATGGAATCAACGTGGCCGGTAAACGTTTTGCCGTAAGTGTCAGACTTGATGTACGCCGTTTGGCCAGCCTTCATGTTCCGCAACTGCGTTTCTTTGTAATTGGCGGTGACCCAAACGTTTTGGAGAGGCACGACAACCAAAAGGCCTTGACCTGCCTGGACGATTTGGCCGGGCTCGACCGATTTGTGCGTCGCCACACCATCGACAGGCGCGACGATGTTGCAGTAGCTGAGATTGAGTTTCGCAGCTTCGAGAGAAGCGCGGGCGCGATCGACACTGGCGAGCTTCCCCTGCGCATCGGCAGAACGCATCGCTACGCTTTTCCGGTTTGCATTCGCCGAGCTGACGCCGGCTTTGGCTTCTTCTACGCGAGCGTTAGCGGCTTCGAGCTGCGCGTGGGTAATATCAATGTTGCGTTTTGCTTGCGCGAGGCGTTGTTCGTCAGCAGCAAGGGCGCTGGCGGTGGCGTCGGCGTTGGCCTTCGCGGCGTCGTACTGCTGTTTGGAGATTTCGCCCTTCTCCATAAGCGGGCGGTAGCGGTCGAGATCGGCCTTGGCAAGCTGCGCGTTGGCCCGGCTGCGAGCAATATTGGCCTCCGCAACCGCCAGATCGGCAGTCTGCGCTTCATCGTAAGTGGCCTGGGCACGCATCAGATCGGCGTGCGCGCCGGCAAGCTGCGCATCGGCGGTCGAAGTGCCACTGGCGACGGTTTCACTGGTGCGGGGCACATCGACGCCGGCAGACCGCGCTTCGTCTTCGGCGAGAGCCAGTGCGGCCTTGGCTTGATCGACGGCGGCTTGATAGTCCGCTGCATCAATCTGAACGATCACCTGGCCGGCTTTCACTGGCTGATTGTCGTCGACAAGAACGCTCGCGACGCGGCCGTAAATCTTGGAGGCGATCGGCGTGATGTGGCCGTCGACCTGAGCGTCGTCGGTCGATTCGCGATTATGGAAATAGAGAAGCAGACCAATCGCAATAGCAACGAGCACAACTGCGCCAAGCATCAAGCTTCTCCGCAGCTTGGGGCTAGCGAGCGGCTTGGAGGCGGGCGCTTCGGGCTTCGGCGGCTCCGATACTGGCGCGACCTTTACATTCACCGCATTCTCTAAACCAACATCGATCTCCACACTCATCGTGTCCTCACCCCTTCACTTCGTGTAGGTCTTCTCCATCTGTCCAATGGCACGTGCATAATCCGCGCGAGCCTGATTAAAGCGATACAGCGCGGCAATCTGGTTGTCGTTCGCCCGGGAGAGCGAATCCTGGGCGGAAATGACTTCAATGTTGTCGGCGACGCCGGCCTTGAAACGATCGCGGGCTTGATCGACTTCCTGCTTTGCGAGGTCCACGCCGAGATTCGCAACCTGAACTTCGTTGCGGGCGGACTGCAAATTTAGTAGCGAGGTCTTCACGTCGAGGGCGATCTGGTTGCGCAGATCGTCCTTCTGCTGTTCGAGCTTCTGCAATTCGAGGTCTGATTTGGTGACTTCAGCCTTGATGCGCCCGCTGGTCCAAATCGGCATGTTGACGGAAGCCGTGTATTGATACGTGGGGATTCCATCCGTCGACGTGATTCCGAAATAGGCCCAGTTGCCGTCGAAGCGCAGCGAAGGCAGCCGTTCATACTGCGTAGCTTGCTTATCTAACCTCGCGGACTTGTCCCGGGCTTCGATGGCCCTCCATTCCTCGCGGCGCGAAAGGGCTTGATCGATGCTGCTATTTACGTCAGGCTGCGGGGTTTCGAAAAAGCTCAGGGAATCAGCGAGTTCAATCGTCTGGCGCGGATCGATGTTCAGGAGCTTGTTCAGGCCGAACAGTGACACGTCACGGTCGTTTTCCGCTTCGATGAGTCGTTGTTTCTCATTTTGCAATTCCACGTTGGCCCGAAGAGTGTCGATGCCGGTGCCGACCCCCTCCTTCTGGAGGTCCGCGGCCTGATCGTAGAGAGCCTGTGCCAGCTCGACGCGAGAGTGCGAAGCCTCAACGTCAGCGACGGCGCGAAGGCTGCCGATGTATTGTGAAACCACCAAAAGGATGACCTGCTCACGGGTACCGAGGCTGTCTGCCTGAGCGGCGAGTTCGTTTGCGCGCGAGGCCTGGTAGCGCCTCCACAGCGACAAATCGAAGACGCTGGTGCCAAAAGTGGGACCCGCTGAAAAAGTCTGATACGGGCCGATGTGGCCGGGAAGCACGAACCCGGGCACCAGCGGCTTGCCACCGAACTCCGCCTGAAGATTCGTGCGATTGGCGGAATCGGCTACCTTCAGATTTGCCTGCGGAAGCAACTCGGCGCGCGTGATGTTCTTGTCCTGCACACTCTCGGCCGCGTTTAGTACGGCAATTTGCTGCGTGGGATTCTGCTTGATGGCAAGAGCGACCGCTTGCTCGAGGGTCAAGCGCAGGCTGCTGGTTGGAGCATTGGCGGGAAGAGGCGAAGCGTTTTCCTGTGCGCGCGACCACGCGGGGCTCAAAAGAAGAGTCAGAAAAATAGTGTAGAAGATGATCGGAGCGCCTTTGGGCTTTTTCGCGTGCTTCCCAACCGAGGTGGATTCCTCTTGGCTTGAAATTTCGTCGACGATCGCCTGGTTGAGGCAGCCTTCGGCCTGGAACTCGGCGCCGAGGCGATGCATTTCACGAAGCACGACTTTGCCAGCGTTGTCGATGAAGCTGACACCACCGAGATTTACGATGAATTTCTGTTTAGGGGAAGCGGCAAAGAGCTCTCGCCAGCACTGCTCGACAGTGGCGACAGACACACCTGCAATGCGACCCTCAATGGTCACAATGGTCTTCGTTCGCTTGGTTTCAGTCGAAATTCTAAGCATAATTGCCTTCCGGATGCGGGTTCAAAGCAGCACGAAATGGGCCAATGAACAGGCGTTCATATTTGCCATTAAGTCATTATTTTTATGCTACTTAGCAGATATTAACGGATTGCCACGGATTGTCAATTGCCCATAAAAGGGCATATGTCTGCACACGGACGGATTGCCATCGGCCATTATATGGGCATCGTCAAGTGCCCGCCGAAGCCCACCTTCCAGGCTCTTTAGAAGCAAATACGATCGATTTGTCAGTTGCTAGCGTCGCCTTACGGCGATCGCTTGCATTTCGAAATGCCCGCCGCCGAGGATTGACGACACACCAATGAACTCCCGCGCGGGAAGGTCTTTGGTGAAGAAGCTCTTATAAATGGTGTTGAATTTGTCGTAGTTGGCGAGATCGGTGCAAGAAATTTGCACATAGACCAGATCGTCCATCGTGAAACCGGCCTGACCGAGGAGGGTCTTGTAGGAAGTCATGAGGTTGATGATCTCGTCTTCAATCTTGTCGGGCGGCTTGCGAGTCTTCGGATCAAATCCGATGTTTCCGGAAATATACAGCGTATCCCCTACAAGAATGGCGTTGCTGAAGGCCGCCTGCGGTGAGCGATCCGGCAGATTGATGACGCGCTTCGATTGGCTTTCCGTTTGAGAGAATACGTTGTGAACAGAAAAGAATCCGGCAAAGGTGAGAACGGTGGCGACAAGCAACACGCGACGATTCATGAAGGTCCTCCAGTAAAAATGTGCAGAGCCGGTAGGGCCGGAGTGTAGTCCGGGAGTCGTGGAAACAGCAAGAGGAAATAGGTTCTGCTAAGATGCGAAGCTTCGATTCGGAGGCAGTGGAATGAATAAAATGTGGACCCATTGGACCGCGCTCGTCTTGGCGGTGATTGCGACGGTGTTGCCGGCCGCAGCGCAAGGTGACTTGGACCAAAAGATCGACAGCAACATTGCAGGCTGGATTGAAATGTACAAGCATTTTCACGCCAATCCGGAACTCTCGACGCAAGAGAAGGAAACCTCCGCGCTGGTAGCCAGCACACTGCGATCGCTCGGATACCAGGTAACCGATCATTTTGGGAAGTATGAAGATGCGAATCTGGTGTCGTATGGCGTGGTGGCGGTGCTGAAGAACGGCCCGGGGCCGACGGTGTATGTACGCACCGATATGGATGCACTTCCGGTACGGGAGAATACCGGATTGCCGTATGCGAGCAAGGTGACGGTGAAGCGCGCCAGCGACGAAGTGGGCGTGATGCATGCGTGCGGACACGATCTGCACATGACGGTATTTTTGGGCACCGCAAAAATGCTGGCGGAAGAGAAAAGCCACTGGAGCGGGACCGTAGTCTTGATTGGACAACCTTCCGAAGAAAGCACTGGCGGCGCGGCGGCGATGCTTCGAGCGGGGTTGTATGAGAGGTTTCCCAAGCCGGACTACGTACTAGCACTGCACGACAATGCGACGTTACCCGCCGGACAGGTGGCCTGGCACGAGGGGACAATGCTCGCGGGAGCGGATTCAGTGGACATCGTGATTCGTGGATATGGAGGCCACGGCGCGGCTCCGAATATGACCAAAGATCCGATTGTGGTCGCTTCGGAACTGGTGGTGTTTCTGCAGACGATTGTGAGCCGGGAAGAGGATCCGCTCCAGCCGACTGTAGTCACAGTGGGATCGTTCCACGCGGGAACCAAGCACAATGTCATTCCGGACGACGCACATTTGCAACTAAGCGTGCGGACCATGTCGCCGGAACATCGCGAGAAAACGTTGGCGGCCATTCGGCAAGCAACGAACGGAATCGCCGAGGCGGCGGGCATACCCGCGGATCGCGCGCCGATCATCACCGTGTCGGAACACGGCGTGCCGCCGACAATCAACGATCCAGCGCTGTCGCGACGCGTGGCGAGCGCGATCGAAAAATCGCTGGGCAAGGAAAATGTTGTGCCCGGAAAGCCAATTATGGCCAGCGAAGACTTCAGCTTGTTCGCTCTGACCGATCCAAAGCCGCCAATCAGCATGTTCTGGCTCGGTGCAGTCGATCCGGCGAAGATAAAGGATGCGCAGGAAAAAGGGACGCGGCTACCGAGTCTGCACTCCAGCGAGTTTGCGCCCTTGCCGGAGCCGGCGATTCGCACAGGAGTGCAGGCGATGACCAGCGCGGTGATGGACCTGCTAAAGAAATAGGCAGCACGATACGGAGAAAGCGCGATTTCGAGGGCGGTGCGGGAAAGCAGCTGCGTGAGGTTTTAATCAGGGTTGCGGCGTAGCTGGCGCGGCAGGCGTTGCCGGCGATGGCGCATCGGCGCTGGCCGGTGATTGTGCGGTTTCCGGCTTGGCTGTTGCGTTACCGGCGGATACTTCCTTGACGATGGCGGCAGTGCGAACCATGCTGATTTTGCAGGCGGGATCATAGATGCGGCATTGCGCCAATGTGAACTGACAGCCGCAGCTGCAGGTTTCCGCGTTGAATTTGTGAAGAGCAACGGCGCGCTGCTCGGGAGTGAGGCCCTCGGTGTTCACGCCCGGGAGCATAGTCGCGCGGTCGGCATGTTTCAGGAAGACTTCGCCCGTGTCATTAAAGGTTTCGATCTTGGCAGGGATGGGAAGATCGAGGAGAGCCCGGACTTCGGTTTCATAGAGCTCGGGATTGTACAAGCCGACGTGTTTTTGCACGACGCGGCCCGCGGGATTGATGACGAAGACGGTGGGCAATGCGGCGATTCCGCCATAGTCCATGCGAACCTGAGGCGTGGTGAACGCGACGGGATAGTTGATCGCCTCGGATTTCATGACATTGCGAATTTCATTTTCGTCGTCGTCATCCACAACCAAGCCGACGATCTGCAGGCGGTCCTTATATTTGTTTTGAAGGTCGATCAAGCCTGGGATTTCCGCGCGACAGGGACCGCACCAACTTGCCCAGAAATTCAATAGAATCACCTTGCCCTTGTAAGCTTCCAGGCTGATGTCCTTGCCGTCGAGGTCTTTTGCTCTAAAGTCCGGCGCGGGATCTGGATCGCGGACAAACCGGATGACCGGGAGTTGGGCTTCCGAAACCAAGGGCGTGAGTGAGATCGCCAGCACGGCGAAGAGACACGCGAGCAGCGGGTAGAGCGTCCTCGGACGTTCGAAGTGGCGTGCCATGGTGCTTCCATCAGGAGAACATAAAGAATCGGGCGTGCCAAGTCTGACGGCACGAGAAATAGCCATGAAGGAACGACGCACAATTTGTGAAAATCTGGGATTCAAATTGGGCGCTTGATACCAAGTTTACGCATGCGGGCCTGTAGCGTAGTGCGCTTGATGCCGAGGATGGCGGCGGCGCCGCGAGGGCCGGAGATGCGCCATTTCGTTTGCCTTAAGACCTGAAGGATGTGACGGCGTTGCGCATCGTCGAGGGTGGTGAGCGAACCCTGGGGAGCAGCGAGTGAGTCGGCTGCTGGTCGCACGGGAGAAGGAAGATCGATGGGTGCAGCAGCAAAAGTGGAGGCTATCGTGCCCTCTTTGAACTCGGCCAAAGGCACACGCAATTCTTTCCCGGGAGAGAGGAGCACCGCGCGTTCAATGAGGTTTTCCAATTCACGGACATTTCCCGGCCATGAATAATTGACCATGGCTTCCATCACTGGCGCGGGAACATATTCGACGGTCTTGTTCTGACGGCGACTGAACTTTTGGACGAAGTAACGGACCAGCAGCGGTACGTCTTCGGGGCGTTCACGCAACGGCGGAATTTGGATCGGGAAAACATTTAGGCGATAGTAGAGGTCGCTGCGGAATTGTTTTTCAGCGACGAGCTGGGCGAGGTCGGAGTTGGTTGCAGCTACGACCCGCACATCGACGTGGATGGTGCGATTGCCGCCGAGGCGTTCGAATTCCTGCTCTTGAAGCACGCGCAGCAATTTCGGCTGTAGCTCGAGCGGAAGGTCGCCGACTTCGTCGAGGAAAAGTGTGCCGCGATCGGCAAATTCGAAGCGGCCGATCTTTTGCGCGAGCGCGCCGGTGAAGGCGCCGCGTTCGTGGCCCAGCAATTCGGATTCGAGAAGGCCGGCAGGAATGGCGGCGCAGTTGACCTTGACGAAAGTGCGTTCGCGACGAGGGCTGAGGTTGTGAATGGCGCGAGCGATGATCTCTTTGCCGGTGCCAGTTTCGCCGAGGATCAAAACCGTGGTGGCGGCTGGCGCGGCGAGCTCGACTTGGGCGAGCGTGCGCCGCAGCGCCGGGCTTTCCCCGATGATTTCATCGAAGCTGAATTCGGTGCGAATTTCCTCTTCGAGATAGAGTTTTTCAACCGCGAGCTTGTCTTTGAGTGCGTCAATTTCCTTGAAAGCAAGCGCGTTTTCCAGCGCGATAGCAACCTGCGATGCGGCTTGGCGGAGGAGCTCGACATCGGGTGTGGAAAAATTCTGCTGATTGCGGCTTGCGAAATTGATGGTGCCAAAAGCGCGACCGTGCGTGATGAGCGGCACGCAGCAGACCACCTGCACCCCTTGTTCGCGGAGGAAGCGGACAACTTCGGGCTGAAAGCGGTCAATCTCGGGGCCGCGGGCGATCAGAACTTCTCCTCGAATAATGGCTTGGCCGGCGGGAGAACCTTCGAGAGGAATGCTGAACTCGGTTTTGGATTCCGGTATTTGTACAGGTGAATCCAGGGCGTGAATCTTGAGGAGGCCGGAGGTTTGTTCGACGAGCGCGAGACTGGTGTAGTCGTGCTGGACTACGGCTTTGAGCGAAGAAACAATACCTTTGAAGAGGGCGGTGATGTCGCGGGTGCTCACCAGAAGATTGTTGATGTCGAGAAGGACCTGCAAGCGGTCTCGTTCCCGGGCCAGTTGCTTTTGATAAGCCTGAGCGGCTTCGAAGTTGAGGGCATTGTCGACGGCGACTGCCACCTGAATCGCGACACGCTTCATGAATTCGATTTCGGTGTCGCCCATACCCTGCGGAACATAGCGGCCGAAACCAATGGCGCCAAGGCGATGCTGCGCCGTGGTGAGAGGAACGGAGGCAAACGAATACACGCCTTCGGCTTGCAGCATCCGCATAAAATCGGGATGGCGCGGATCTTTGGAAGTATCCAGCGTGACGAAAGGCTGCTGATTCTGCCAAACCCACCCCGAAGGGCTCGTTTCCACGGGGAATTCGGTCGAGGCTTCGGCTTTGTGCGGCTCGTGCGTTTCCAGAATGTGCAGTCGCATCGTGTTGTTGGCGGGATTGTGGAGGACCAAAGCCAGAAAATCGAATTGCAGAACGGCGTGGAGGCGCTCGGAGAGCTCGTGGAAGAGCGCTTTGAGATCGCGTTGCTGGGCTATCGCTTCGCTGACTTCGAGGAGCGCTTCGAACTGGCGGCTTGAGTGCTCCAGGCCAGAAGTCGTCGAAGCACCACCGTTCATCTTCTCCGCGTCCTGCATGAATTGAAGAATAGCATCTGGTTCGCCGGGGTCACAACCAACGGGGTGTGTGCGAAAGAGTTCGATTTGCGTATACTTTGTGCGCCGAGCGGACTGGTCGATCGTGAGAGATAAGAGTGGAGGCTCGATTGTGACGCGACTGGCGATTGTTTGCGCTCCATTGCTGATGTTAGTCGCTGCGTGCGGACAGGCCCCAGCTCCTTCTGTCGGCCCAAGTACTGGCGACCCACCTAAGAGCGCATCCAAACCTGCGGCGGTAGCCGAACGCTACGATCTTGGACGCGATGAACAGCGAGGCGGCCACACGCTGAAGAAACACGTTGGAACGACCGACGAACAGCTGCGACAACGGTTGCGGCGAGAGCGCATTTCGGCGGCTTCGACATGGACCGACCGCGAGACGGCGGAAGCGACCGTTGCGGAAGCATTTCAAGCAGAACAGCGACGCATCGACGGCTGGATGAAAAGAGGCTATCCGCGCGCCAACCTGGCCCTGCACTATGATGCTGGCCGTCCGATCGGGCGCAGCTTGCAGCGCGGCCAAGAGCAACCGGTGGATTGCACCAGAGCGGTTATCGTTCTGCGCGCGGACGGACCCGATAGTTTTTACGTGCTGACCACCTACCCGGAGGCCCACGAATGAAAGAAACGCGCGAAGAAAAACCGTTCGATCCGGCTGACTATCCAGCGCTAAGAGAATTTTTTCCAGCCTATTTGCATCAGGATTTTGTGGAGGAGTACGGTTCAGCGGTTGAAGCCGTTAAAGGATTCCTCGCCGATGCGAGCGGAGACGAAATTTTACAGGTAAAAGAAGAGTGGAAAGAGTTGCGCAGCGGGCTTCGCGGCCGTCCTTTTCAGGAGATACACCGGGCATTTGGCCGGCTCGGAAGCTCATGGGTGCCGGAAAACGACGCGGACTTAAAGGAACTGGATGAAATTCTTAGCCACGCCGAAACATGAATAGCTTGCCATCGTTTTCCACATCTTCGCAGTCACGAGGAAGGCGGTGGGGGATAGGTGCCTACGGAACTCGGGTTTTTCAGTACTTTTTGAATTTGCCGGCCGACGATGAACTCTTCTCCGGGATTAAGAAGAAAAGTGGTGACGACGAGCGCGTTGGGTTGCGCAGGAACACCCTGGGAAGACCTCATGCTTCCGGTGTGAGGGTTTAATTCGATGCAAGGTGTCGCCGTGCGTAGGCGAACGCGGAGTTCGCGTGTCGAACCACCGATGACACCCGGATCGAAATTAATCATCAAGTGAGGGACATGGTTGGCCAACTCTGGCACCATGATGCTGGTCTGCACGCTTGGAATGCCTTTTACCATGCCGATAATCACTGTCATACGTTCCCGCGATTCCTGCTCCATTCCTTCATCCGTTTGCGTGAGCAGCCAATCCACAGCGGCCACCATACCGACGATCTGTTCTTTGGCTACTTTCATGCCCCGGCCGACGGAGTCGGCCGGGCAGAGATTGCGCTGAGCAAGATCGGTGTATTTTTTCTTGCCGAGCAGAAGACCAGCGTTCTGCGGCCCGCGGATGTCTTTTCCGCCCGAGAAAGACACCATATCGAATCCCATTCCCGTGTACTTCCAAAGATTTGAGATCGGGGGCATATCGGCAGCGGCATCCAGGTGGCACGGGACACCTTTGTCGTGAGCTACGGCGATCCAATCCTCACGGCTGATGCCAACGGCTTCTGCCGCATTGAAATAGTTGGTCATCACGGTGTTCGGGCCAAGGGCCTGCTTGTAGTCGTCCAACGTGACGACCTCCACGATCTTGATGCCGCAGAGCTGCATGGCTACATCGTACTCGTAGCGATGAATTTTCTGGACGACGACTTCGTTCTTCGGAAACTGCGGAGTGCCGATCAGGCCTGGAATGTCCAATGGACGGCAGTTGTTTGCGGCCATAACCGAGGCTGCGGTGGCAAGCGTGATCGCTGAAGATGCGCCGCAACTGACGCAGCAGCCTTCGGCTTTTAGCTTTTCTGCGATATAAGCGCCTGCCTTCTGCTGCAACTCCTCAAGATGCACGGGATGCAATGCAGCCTGCGCGACAGCCGCACGGACCGGGGGAGGCATCACAGCCGATGTAAGTTCCGTGTAGGTACCCGCGGCGTTGATGATCTTCGTTACGCCGAGCTTGTCGTAGTAATCCGGATGTGCATTGGCCGAACCACTCGGGACCGTAGCGGCGAGGACGTCCATTGCACTGCCGAGCATGGGGACAGCGCTCAGGGCGGCTACTGTGGCCTGTGAAGCACGAAGGAACCGTCGACGAGAGTAAGAAGGTTGGTTTTCAGGACTTTTGGAATTTTTCATTGCGATGAATTCCTCCTAGGCCGGGAGGCCGGAGACTTCGCCGCGCAAAACGGTGAGGGAAGCTTTGGGGAGCGTGAACACAGTTAGTGCAGAGGCGTCAATTGACGAAATCACGGGCGGCAAGTTTGGATCGGCGTGAGCGGTGGCGTCCGCACCGTGCCAAACGTATTGTTCGCTGCCAAATGTGACCATGCGAATTGTGCCCGAAAAATGTCCGGTCCCCCCACCGCTTTCAAAGGCGATTCGGACGGGACGCGCATTATCTCTATCTTTGTTGATGAGCAGCAAAGCCCAATGGCCGTCTGGGCGCCGAACGGCATAGCTCGTGACAAGAGCGTTCCCCGCGGGGTCTTCGATTCCGACATCGACGGAATGTAGGTGATGAGCGCCGCTGCGATGCGTCACCCACTCGTAATTGATCATCCGGCTGGCGTAGTGGAAAGCGGTATAGCCAAGGATCTTTGCGTCGCGGTCCCAAACAGCGTTGCCCCAGATTGCCCAGCCTTGGCAGCCACGCTCGATGACGCTCGGTTCAATGGGCGAATGAATGTAAAGTGTGCCGCCTTCGGCAAAGAAGCTGCCGACGTTGTCGGCAAGCCATAGGGCCGAAAAAATATCGGACATGTAGACGGAAAGCGAACCGCACAGATTGCTTTCGGTGTTCATGAGTGGAATAGCAGCAGGCAATCCGTCATCGCGAAAGGCCTGCAGTGTCTTGCGCGTCAGCTCGCGGCAACGATACAAATCGTCCCATTTCATCGTGCAGGCGTTGTAAGGATAAATTTCAAAGGAAGCGAATGACAAATCCCCGTGACGATTGTGCGACTTAAGATAATCGTAAAAGCGGCCGAACCAAGACTTGCGTCCGCGCGCATCGGGCCAGACCGAGACGTCCTGGTTAATGCCCTGGAACACCGGCCCGCCCAACTTCAGGGTGGGATCGACCTCGTGAATTGCGTCCGCAAATTGAATATAGAGTGCGGCGTAATCCTCGGGCATGTAGTATTGCCCATCGGCTTCTTCGTCCATTTCGACCCAGCTGATGGGATACCCCCGCTTTTTCAGATAAGCGACCATAGCGGCGGCGTCTTCGGGAACACTGTAAATCAGAGGAACGGTTATCAGCGCGGGTAGACCGTTGCTGATACCGCTGGTGAAGAAGAGGTCCCAGCCGGTCTGGTCTCCGCGCGGACTCAGGGTTTCGGCGGTGTGCCATGGGTCCGTAGAAGAGCAATACGTAGCGGTCTGTTGCTCACCGTCCGGCGTGTGTCTCACGAAATCCGCAAATCTACCATCGGCTTCCAACCTGCCCACGTAAACTTCATAGATTGCGTATCCCACTCGGTGCCGCACGTCATCGTTTCCGTGCGGCCCCGGCTGATTGGACGATCGCGTCATCACGACGCGAACCCAACGCGTTGAAATCAGATTGTCCGCAAGTTTTAGCGTTACGCTTCCACCTTTGCCCTCGTGAACAGCACCGTTGGGGAAACGAAGCCAGTTGCCCTTGGCCTGATCGGCGACAGGAAGGTAGTCTCCGCCTTGGCCCGTGGAGTCCATGGCCGGCTCTTCCCAGTTCATGGGATCGGCTCCGACCCAATACTGCACTTCGTACTCACGGCCGCTTGGTTCGCACCAGTTTATGCGGATCGCATTCACGCCATGGTATTTGCCCAGATCAACGATGATCCATTGCGGATGCAGAGAGTCGTCTTCGTGGGTGAACGCTTTGGCCAAGTATGGGTTGCTCTTCCAGAAAGTGTTGGGATCAGCATCTGTGAGGCGAGAATAGCGACGGTCGGTACCGCCATTATGGGTGCAGCCGCGGTGGGGGAGACTGTAGCCGAATGAATCGCGAATGGGTTCACCCAATTCCGAGCTGCCCACGAAGTATCCGCGTTGGTTTGCTTCGTCGGTCCAACGGCCGTTGGGATTCCAGTGCCAATAATCGATGGTCTCCGGAGTGTGCAGGCGATAGCTGATCGGTCCCCAGCCCGCAGACAAGCAAACTCTTATGTTTTCGGGCGTGTAGATCTTATTGATCGACTTGCGTGACTGAATGTCCATCGATGTCCCGAGGCTCTTATCGGGATCGAAGGAGTTGACGACTTGGGCGGGCGCCGCGTGTACCCGGACGAGCGCGGGAGCCGCTGGAGGCGAAGTGGCATTTTGATCCGACAGAGCGACTCCGTCAGCTAGAGGGCGAACCATCGTCAACGCGGCCGCGCCGGCGGTTACTCCCAAAAAAGTACGCCGCGAAGTAGCCATGAATGCCTTTATCTCCCACTTGCCGAATCCGAGCGACTGAGATAGTGACCCGCCCGACCTCTTAGTCCAGGAGAAGTGAGAGAGTTTTATATCACAGCCATGGGCTGCGAAGGTGGATGTGCTCGGTATGGGGCTCTAGTAGGGCCTGTTTTAGCGCACCGACGATCTAGCTGCGGAAGACTTCACGCAGCACCTCCTCATCGGCGGGTATTGGTCGCCGCGCTCTGTGTCTTCGTCACTGCCTCTGTCTTTTCTGTGCCGCTAGGGCCTGATTAGAAAGGCCCCTTCCCGTCGCATTATAGCTTGCTCCCAGTGCAGCTCGGTCGTGTGCGTCGGCTACTTACGGGCTCTATGCCCATGCAAAATCCGGCTAAACTTGTTGCTTAAGCAGAAAAATAAGCCAGAATCCGTGTTCGACCATTCTTCTTCGACCTCACTTAAGTTTTGACAATTTTAACACCCCGCTGCGTAGGGGCAGTTGCTGCATGCCGTAGTTGTCTGTGGTATACAGTTGTCGGGAATTCAGGAGAATTGCATGGCACGTTGGTCGCTGCGTTCGCGTTTTATTCCGGCGATTGTCTCTGCATTTTGCCTCGCATTCAGTGGTGTCACATATGGCCAAAACCCGGCGGGTCCACAGCCTGTGCCTTTGTCTGGGCCAGTTCCCGAACCGATTGACCAGCCTTATGCCGGTACGATTCAGCTAAGCGTGGACCTTACGAATGTCAATGCACGTGTTGTGAATGTGCACGAGACAATTCCTGCAAGACCTGGAAGGATTACGCTGCTCTATCCAGAGTGGCTACCGGGAACACACTCGCCTTCGAATCTGGTCGCAAACCTGGCCGGGCTTGTGGCCACGACCGATGGGAAACGCGTTTCTTGGGTGCGTGACCGCGTGAACATGTGGGCTTTCCACTTGGACGTGCCAAACGGTGCAACCAAGCTGGAGTTGAACTTTCAATATTTGGCTCCGGTGGATCCCAAGCAGGGACGGATTTCCACCAAAATCGCGGATGTCACATGGAACAGCGTACTTCTGTATCCCGCGGGATACTTTGCGCGGCAAATTCAATTTGCTTCCGAGCTGCGATTGCCGGAGGGCTGGAAGTTTGCCACCGCGTTGGAGGTGAAATCACAGAATGGAAACATAGTTGAATTCAAGGACGCTCCGCTGAACACGTTGATCGATTCGCCGGTGTACGCGGGCGTGAACTATCGACAAGTGGACCTTTCGACCGGGCCTGACAACCTGGTCTATCTTGATGTTTTCGCCGATAAGCCCGAACAGTTGGAGATCAAGCCGGAGGAACTGCAGTACCACAAAAACCTGGCGATTCAGGCGCAGAAGCTTTTCCATTCGCGCCACTATGATAAGTATCATTTTCTGTTTTCGCTGAGCGACGTGGTCGGCGGCAAGGGGTTGGAACACCACCAGTCGAGCGAGGACGGAACTCGCGCCAACTACTTCACCGATTGGCTCGCGGGCGTTAGCGACCGAGCGCTTTTGCCGCACGAATACACTCATTCGTGGAACGGGAAGTTTCGCCGGCCGGCTGACCTGTGGACCGCGAACTTCAACGAGCCAATGCAGAACGATCTTTTGTGGGTCTATGAAGGCTTGACCAATTACTACGGCAATGTTCTGACGGCGCGTTCCGGAATGCGTACGGCGGAGCAATCCCGCGATGTGATCGCCCAGATCGCGGCGAGTTTCCAGATCAGCGCGGGACGCACATGGCGTTCGTTGGATGACACGACCAACCAACCGATCATCTCGTCTCACGGCGCGACGCCACAGAGTTGGCCGAGTTGGGAGCGTTCGTACGACTATTACCCGGAATCGGACCTGGTCTGGCTTGACGCCGATACCGTCATCCGCGAGCGGAGCAACGGGCTGAAGTCCCTTGATGACTTCGCCAAACTCTTTTTCGGAATAGCGAATGGAAGCTACGTTACGGTGACCTACACGTTGCAAGACCTGGTAAAGGCGTTGAATACGGTGCAGCCCTATGAATGGGCCGAGTTCTTCCGCACCCGGGTTTACGAAGTCGCGCCGCAGGTTCCGATGGACGGCATCACGCGTGGCGGTTATCGGCTCGTTTACAACGACATGGAACCAGAGTGGGTGAAGCACATGGACCCGTCGCGCGGAGCCAGTTTCGGTACTTCGGTGGGCTTCGCGTTGAAAGGCGACAGCGGCGATAAGGGTGGAAACACCGTTGCACTTGTGTGGTGGGATAGTCCGGCATTCAAAGCGGGTATGACTCCAGAAATGCAATTGCAAGCTGTGAACGACCAAGCTTTCAGCGTGTCCAGCCTTCGCGAAGCCATGCTGGCAGCCGAACAGAGCAACGCGCCTATCAAGCTTCTGGTGAAGCGCGACGGAGAATTCCTTACTTTCAACGTGGATTATCACGGCGGACTACGCTACCCGCACCTGGAAAGAGTCGAGTCGGCGCCCGACCGGCTGGATGCCATACTTGCGCCGCGGGACTCGACACCTGTCTTGGCCCAATAATTCTGTCACCCCTTAATGGCCCGGTGAAAATGTCACTCTATGAGACAGGAGACATTTCACTTGAGTCAGAAAGAGTTGCAACGAGTGGGCGAATTTGACCCAGGTGTGCACCAAAATCTCGACCCGTTTGACCATACTATTGAACTACGCCGGGACTTCTCGCCCTTGTTTTGGTTTCGAAGTTTGGTGATCATCTGCCGTTGTATCGGCAATCGGAAATCTACGCTCGAGAAGGAGTGGGGCTGGATCGTTCGACGTTCGCCTACACGCCGGACCGGTAGTGCCTTGCGGTGTCGCGCGATTGTTCAACAACTCGTTCACCACTACAATAGATCCTGTAGTCCGCACTCCCGATAAACCCTTGTGTTGTCGCGCGCATCCCACTTTGCACAACATGGGGAATCTCACTAGACGCGAACTTTTGAAGGTCGGAGCTGCGACCGCGTTCGCAGAAGTGGCGGCATTCACTTTGCATGGCTGTGGCGGTGGTGCCGGCACCGGCACGGTCGTAACTCCTCCAACTCCAGCCGCCTGCTCACAATTAACCGACATCGAGCACGTAGTGATTCTCATTCAAGAAAACCGCTCGTTCGATCACTACTTTGGAAGCTACCGCGGCGTTCGTGGATTTTCCGATCAAAGCATGACCTTCCAGCAGCCCGACCCGGCGAACACCACGTCAGCACCTGTCGGTAAACTCCTGCCGTTTCATCTCGACACCTTCACGACCAACGCAGCTTGCACGCACGACATCAGTCACGACTGGGTCCCGCAGCACCAAAGTTGGGACAACGGAGCCATGGACGGTTTCGTGACGTCGCGTCTCCCCATTAACTCCAACGACGCTTTGTTAAGCATGGGTTACTACAATCGCGCGGACATTCCTTACTACTATGCTCTGGCTGATGCTTTCACCATTTGCGACAACTTCTTCTGTTCGGTTATGGGTCCTACCGACCCCAATCGCCTCTATACAATGGCGGCCTCACTCGACCCAGATGGAATTAACGGAGGTCCTATTCTCCAGACGGTCGCTAATCGGACGTCTGTTTACGGCCGCCTCACCTATACAACCATGCCCGAACAGCTTCAAGCTCGCGGAATTTCCTGGAAGGTTTACTCGTCGCCTGACGAGAATGTGGCCGGCGGGATCCTTTCGGATAATGTTCTTTCGTACTTCAAAAACTTTCAGAATCCAGCATCCGTTCTGCATCAGAATGCGTTTGGTCCACAGTTCCCGGTGGACTTCCTAGCCGATGTAGCGTCGGGAAATCTACCCCAAGTCTCGTGGCTGATAGGTTCGGTGCTAACCTCGGATCACCCGCCTTCGCCATCGGTCTTCGGTGAGAACATCATTTCGCTGGTCATGAATGCTCTGACGGCGAATCCCTCACTGTGGGCAAAGACGCTTTTCCTTCTCACCTACGACGAAAATGGTGGATTCTTTGATCACGTTGCGCCGGTGACGGCGCCCCTCGGCACACCGGGTGAATATGTAACTGCACCCGCGGTGCCGGACCCAAACGTAATCGGCAGTCCCCCGATTACGGGTCCGATTGGATTGGGATTTCGCGTCCCCATGCTGATCATTTCGCCGTTCAGTCGGGGTGGATTTGTGTCATCGGATTTGTTTGACCATACTTCCGTATTACGATTTCTCGAAACCCGCTTCGGTGCGGAGGTGCCCAACTTAAGCGCCTGGCGCCGCGCCACTGTCGGAGACTTGACCAGCGCGCTGAATTTCAAGAATCCCGACCAATCGATTCCAAATCTTCCGTCCACACTTTCTGCTGCTCAGCAAATGGTACAGCAGTGCATCGCTAACTTGGCCGGAACGACTCCCTACACGGTGCCAAGCACGCAGACCACCGCGACTCAGGAATCTGGTAATCCGATTCGCCCCAGTGGTATGTGCTAGTTCAAGAGAAGAACATGGTCATTATGAGGTAAGACTGAACTCGTGGTTGGTAATTTCTCAGGAGCAGAGCTGGACCAGCCGCTTTGGGCTGTGCCCGTGGTGGGAGGAACGCCACGGGTCTTAGGTCTCCCTTTCTGCGTATAGCCAGAAGTCCTAGTGCAACTCCGGTTCAAAGAAGCGAGCTGTCATCAGATACTAGCCATCGGCGACAACGGTCTTGGAATGTTTTCGATCCCAGCTGCCTCGGGAACATAGGTGCTTTTCTCCGGACAACCCCAAATCGTCTACCCTCGAGCGCGCCTTGCAAGAACCACTTTTGGCATAACTATGTCGAGTCTGCCATCATTGAATGTTGCTTTGGCCTTCGTGGGCTCAACCGCGCAGGGCAAATCGATGACGTGGTACATCATTTCCGCGTGCCTATGCGAATGCGGGTGCTTTTCAGGTTCGGGACTTTCACGGGGCTCGGTTTTTCCGCTGATGCTCAGTCGGCGCGGCTCGAGACTGACTTTGATCTCCTGCCTATGGAATCCAGGAACTTCGGCGCGTGCGGTAAGCTGTTCGTCAGATTCCGAGAGGTGGAACTTCACAGGCGTGAGTAGCTTGGATTCCGCGAGAAACCAGTCCTCCCGGTCGCTTCCGTGAACCCGTCCACGACTCTCGAAAATCTCGAAGGCGCGCTGGGCAATCAAATTGAATACGTCTAGTGTATGTTCGAAGAGGTCTTCATCGGACACGAAATTCACATCAGTGCTGATTTCGATAGATGACCCAAGTGAAGAATGGTCTCTCATTGCTTCTCCCCTTTCTGTAGAACAAATTCTTGTTCCTGCGCGCGAAAAGACGGAGGCATCGCCGGTGCCCCCTGTTCTCCGCGTGATCACGCTGCCCCGCCCCTGTCACACGGAGAGGAGGCTGGCCGAAAAACGACTTATGCGGCGCAGCGTAAGACGGAGATCCTCTGTTGAAACATCGTCTCCGCGGTCCCATTGGCCCTGCTCAGGCATCTCTCGCCGTCCGGTATGCTTTTTGACCAGCTTCAACCACACTGGCGACGTTGGCCTTCACATGGTCTACTGTTTCCTGGGCGCGTCGAGCCAATCGCTTACCCGTTGATGCGGCATCATCAAAGCCGTCCTTCACAATGCGGGTGGTGTAGTTGCGTGTTGTCTTTCCTGAAGCTGGCGCAAAAAGTAATCCAACAAGCGCTCCGATTCCAACTCCCACGGCAAATGTTGTGAACTTGCTCAACCAATTATGCTGATTGATCTGGTCTGCCGCCGTCAGCGAGCCTGTCTGCCTCCACTCGCCCCCTGCTTCGTGCTCGTAGCTTGCGGTTTCATTTTCAGTGTCTGGTTTTATCATACTTCCCTTTGCCGAGATCTAAGTTCCGGTGTAGAGTCTACCGACGCAAATCTCCACAACTCGATGTTGCTGTACAAATACTTCAGGCGACCAAATGCTGCGGCGTATAGGCCACTGCGCTGGCCTTCTTGAGTTCCGTTAGGGCGTATGCAGCATTCTGCAGGTCGAGAGTTTCATCTGTTTCAACCGACGAGATTGACAGCTCTAAGAAACGACCAACAATTGACCTTTCAGCCTCGGCAATGACCGCTCCCAGTTTGGCCTCATCGGTTTCAAACAAAGCTTCGACGTACGGCCTATGCCATTCCTGGGACACAGAATAGTCTTTGATTTTGACCTTACGTTCCGAAACAAAGGGACTAGCAAGCCTTGCGTAGTCCGCGTTGGGGGAAACCCTTTCACTATTAAACGATTGCAGCTCGGGTTCGATACCATCAACGGATAGCGGGACCATGTACTGATGGTCCGAAACGTTCTGCGTGGTAAGCACTCCGAGTTCGCGTATATTTTTTTTTCGTGGCATAAGAACTCCCAACTGGAAGGAATAGCATGAATCGAATGGGCGTTCTGTTCTGTTTAGTACACGGCCGCACCGCATCGCTCTTTCTCCGTAGAAAATGGTATGAAAGTTTGCTGTCCAGTTTTGGACAGTCTCGGCGACATCTACTTCCTGAGCAAGTTGGGCTCTCTATTGCAAGAATTGTGGCAAGAGTTTCGAACACTCAAAGATCAATGATACGCTTGCCAACTTCTTTCTTGCCGAGAAACCGGCGTTCCCACCAAATGGGGTGGTCAGCCAGCACTGCGGTTAGAATGACCAAGCGTCACGGCCACATTCGTCCTGAAGCGCAGCGGCAAGCGCTGAAGGGGTTGCTACGCAAGACATTCAGGTGGGTGTGAACCAATTTGTGCACCAACCGTCGCGTGCGTTAGAATCGAGATTGCCTGACTGAATGATTTTGCAGCACTAGGCCCGTAGCTCAGTTGGTTAGAGCGCTACCTTGACACGGTAGAGGTCTGGGGTTCGAGTCCCCACGGGCCTACCATTTCCTGCTACTTAGCCCCGAACTTAAGTAAGGTAATGTTTGAACGTAATGATTGGACTCCTCCAACTTTCTCCATCGCATCACGTTGCGACTGTGGAATAACGTGCACGTAGATTTTGAGTGTTGTAGTTACTGATGTCTTAATTAAGTCTGTAACACTGTAAGCGAAACTGACGCCTCCGCGAGCTCTGTGGCAAGCCCGTGCCTAAACGCGTGGAGGCCTGTTTCAGCACTAGGAATGAAGGGACGGCCATAACACTTGGCGGGAGGAGTGAGGAGGAATGAACTATGACCTTACCGACTGAAGACCCCAAAATCCGCCAAGTACTGGCGAGGCGCGCTCTTGCACAAAAATTTGCGGACCGGCTTTATGTCCTCGATCACGGTTGCGCCCCTCCGCCGGACTTCAATCCCTTTGCCTTCTTGAATCAAACCAAGACCGAGCCGCAACAGGCTCAAGCATAACGTATGACTTCAAGGTTGATGGACAAGCCGGATATGACCCTGGCAATTTGGTCGAGTCAAAAGACGTTGCGCTTGGCGCGGATGATTCAAAAACACTTGACGCATTGATTCGGAACCTGAGCTTCTTCGTTCCATACTTGCCTCCGGCTCAGAGACACCTTATCTCGGTATCCTCCAAACCGGGTACAGTTCTCGAACTATAGATAAGCCACCAGTCTTGCCTGGATTGCTTCACACGCTCGAACCATCGCGACAGGGGATATACAAGAGCCACCACTGTCAACCAGACCAAATATGTCCCCCACAAGGGAAATCCCCATCCTAGCCGCACCACCTCAGGTAAGCTGCCGCTTGCGAACATTACCCCCACGGCAGTGGCAACGTAGTTCTGAAAAATTCGCAGCGGGTAACCCAATGACAACCCAACCGCGATCTGCAAGCAGTGCAGCACAAGAAAGTGTGCGATATAGGTAAACAGGGGTGTTCGTCCAAAGGTAGTCAGAGGCCGCGAGACCATCTCAGGCAGGCGCTCGATGACAAGAAAGATGAGCAGCGAGATTCCTAGCGTTACTAGAACATAATCGGGTGATGGTGGATACTTCGTCACGTTCAGAAATGATTCGATATCGCGTGTCGCATCAGGCCATGTCTTCCACGGACTCAGGTCACCATATCCGTTCAGCCCCCGCAGCACAGCAAAGATCACCAGCGAACCTGCCCCGGTCCACGCGATCGGCCGAGCGCGTACCGATGCGGGAAGGCGGAACACGTGTCCATACCCAAAGCCTAGGCACATCACCCCTAACCACGGAACAAAGGGATAGAGGACAATGCCCATGCCACCCGGTAGCGGCCCCGGTAGTACCGTAAATGTACGCAGCAAAGCCAGCGCCCCAGGTGCATGCAGCAGCGGGAGGATCGCCACGGGCGCAAGCAGCACAATCGCGCCGCCTACTACTAGCACCAGACGCGGCCCAATCCAGACCAGCGCAGCCATCGCTATCATGCTCAGGCCCGTCGCATAGAGCACCTGCACGAAGAAGAACGGGCGCCCAAAATTCAGCGCCATACTCACGACTGTAAAGTCGAGAAACATCAGCCATGCGCCCCGCGTCGCCAGGAACTGCGACAGCCCTCTCGACGGCCCAGCCTTCTCATACTGAAGACGAATCCCTACTCCCGCCAAGAAGAGAAATGTCGGCGCGCACAGGTGAGTAATCCACCGTGTTAAATACAGGAGTACTGTCGTATGGCCCGCTTCGGTAGGAGTCGACGTCAGAGCGCCGCGATTGAAAAAGTCCCTCACATGGTCGAGCATCATAAGGAAGATCACAAGACCACGCCAAGTATCCAGAGAATTCAGCCGCATCCTGCGCGGTTCCATCAGCACACGTGCAAACATGTGTCCTCCTCACAGCATTTTCCGATTTGCTCTGATGTGTGGGCGTCGTACCCTTCAGCCGCTCTCGACGCAACGAATCAGCCACCAGAGCAGGCCCCGCCAATTCAATTAGATTGATGGTGAGGAGGCCTGCGCGGGCGCCTTTGATTCAACATGGGAGTGAGCGGCTACTTCGACTCTGATCCGTGACTCGCGACCTGCTTCCATTCGCTGCCCATCTTGACGAAAGTGTCAGTGACGATGATGGAGTGCGCGCGATGTTCACCCTTGATCACGAGGTCATAGATGTCCTTGTAGGTTGCTACGGCGGTGTCACCGTACACGCGCACCTTGAGTTCAGAGATCTGTTCGCTGTTTGTCTTAATGCTCTTTGTGTCGGCCATTAGATTCAAGAGCACGGCTTTGGTGTAAAAGGTTCCGTCGCTATCGCCCCTGATCCAGTCCTCAGCCAGAGCTTTCTGGTAAAAGGCCGTGTCGCCGGCCAAATCGGCTTTGACGCCATCATTTTCCAAGTTTGTGATGGTCGCAACGACATCAGCCTTGGTCCCAGTTTGCGCTCGGGTCACGCCCAGCCCTGCGAAGAGGGCGATAACAAAGAGTGAAATCCACAACACGGGGTTCTTTGCATTCATAGTGCCTCCTTTTTGTTTCCGATGATAGTCAACACGGGCCCGCGGCAATTTCGCAATCTGAAGTAACTTCATGAGAGTCCTTTTATAACCAGTGCTCAATTAACTGTTCACTAGTCAACTAATGAGATGCACTTGGCCGGGTTTGGATACAAACTTTTTGGATTTATTGGGTGACTATGTCGTCGAAGGCTGTTCGCCTCGCGCGAGTTCCAACAAACGAATCAGTTCTTCGATCTCGGATTCATCCAGCCGATGCAACGCTTGGTTTACCTTGTTCCCAACGGGGATGTCGAGTTCTTGCAAGAGATCGAGCCCAGGCTTGGTGATGTAACAAAGAACCTGTCGGCGGTTATCGGAGGGGCGTTCCCGGCGCACGAGCTTCTTCCCTTCCAGGCGATCCAGCAAGCGGGTTATACCCGGTGCCTGTTCGATCATCCTCTCTGCGATGTCCAGTGTCGGAAGCCCCCCCAGGCCTGCGCCTCGCAGGATGCGCAGGACGTTGTATTGCTGCGAGGTGATGCCATGTTGAGCGAACACCGGTGAACAAAAACGGCCAAAATAATCGGCGGTGCGCAGGATGCTTGCCACTGCGTCTTGCTGGCGCGAATGCACGAGGTGCTTCTGTTTTGCTGCGCCGTCCAATTTTGCTTTCACTTGGGCCATGAGGATAATTATGCGTATCAATAGTTGTCCTGTCAAGTGTAGTCGAAACGTCGATGAATCAGGTCACTTCGTGGATGGAGATAGCTACGCGATGGGTGTAGCGGCCCAGATAACGGAGCACATGCTGTGGGCCTCCGAACGGACGTTTCGAGTAGACCACTCAGTCCTTTCGGAACAGTGGTCCGAGTTCTTCGAGCATCATTTTGCGAAGTCGGGTTACGTCGGTTTCGTCCGACCTCTCAGACCGCAAACCTGCTTGATGCAATCTTGAAAGACAACCGATTCAACTTGGGACTCCGGTCGCGTCTTCAAAACATGGCGGAGCTTTGAGGGCATAACCGTCCATGCGCTGCCCCCACGTTGACTCGCGTGTAGGCACCCCCTAACATGCTCAGAGAGTCCTAATCCCACGCAATAGCACCCCGGAAGAGACCTATGATGGTTACCAGCGCGAAGCTCTCGTCCCGCTCGACCGGCCTTCGCGCCTTCTTCTCAAGTCAGCTGCTGTTGGTTATGGTTGCGACCGCGTTGTTTGCCATTCTGTGGGTTGCGAATGTGCGGGGTCCGGGCACGAGCTTCGTTTCCATACTTCTCTACAGTCTGTTCATCGGTAATCTGACGACGCCGATGATGAATCGTCTGGCGCCACTGTCTTCCCGTCTGCGCTTTCCGTGGGATTGGGTCGCGTACCTGATAATTTTGTTTGTTACGGCGGTTGCGATCGCATCGTTGACCGTGGCGATCATCTTGCCGGTGTACGGACTTCCCATCAGTTCCTTTTTCTCGCAATTGTGGAGCGCCGGTAGGCTTGTAGTCGTCGTTGTTCTGATCGTCGGGAGCATCCGACATTTGCATGAGCAATCGCGAGTGCACCTGGAGAGCAGGAACCTTGAATTGCAGCACGCAGTCGAAATTGGGGATACACGATCGAAACAGCAAGAGCAAGAGCTCGCCAAGGCCAGAGAAATTCAGGAAGAGCTTTTACCTAAGAAGATCCCCCAGATAAAAGGACTCGACGTGACGGGAGCGTGGCAGCCTGCAAGTACCGTTGGCGGGGATTATTTTGATGTGCTAAAGTTCAGCGAGAAAAAGATCGGGGTCTGCATTGGTGATGTGGTTGGCAAAGGGATTAGCGCCGCGTTGTTGATGGCCAACCTGCAAGCCAGCTTTCGAGCCTTCGCTTCGGAAGAGGTCTCGCCTAGCACTCTCGTGACGAAGTTGAACGAGGTAATCTCGAACAACATCGCTCCAGATAAATTCGTTACCTTCTGGTACTGCACGATCGATACGAACGAAAACAGACTGACATACGCGAGCGCCGGTCATTGGCCGCCCATTCTCTTCCACAAATCAGGTGAGGGAATTCCCTTGAGGGGAGTAGGAGGAACCCCGCTGGGAATCCTTCCGGACTGGAATTACGAAGAGGAAGCTTTTCCGTTGTCCTCCGGAGACCGCCTGGTGCTTTATACCGATGGCCTAACCGAAGTAATGAATTCGGATCAACAGGAATTTGGAGAGCGAAGATTACTTGAGTTGTGCAGTAACAACATTGCACTGAGCGCCGCCGAATTGCTGACTGCAATCCGCAAAGAGGTTGTCAGCTTCTGCAACGGAAATTTTCAGGATGACTTCACCCTGGTCGTTGTCGCAGTGAAATAAGAACGGTTGCCGGACCACCTTAACGCAGCTTTATTTTCGGAGATTTGAATTGTCCTAGGCTTTGCTTCGAACCACTCCGACCCCAATCTTCCGGCGTTCTTGTCCGGATATTTCGATGAGAAGCTCACATCATCCAGATCTGTTTCCGACGAACCATTCGCAGACGGCGCTCTTCTTACGCTCACCTGAGGCTGCATCGGTTTCAAACCCGGCGATACACATGTCCGGACCTCCGGCCTTGGGCCGAACCACGTCTCCGACTTTCCAATCTTTCTCCATTTTTGAATCGCCTCTTGCTCTATGATCATCGCTCCCTGGCCTGCTTGCTTGAGGGGTGCACTCTTTGGCTCAACTACGAGTCTGATCTTCTGGGCGTTATTCTGGTTGAAGATGAAGTATTCTCCTGGTTCACTTGCACCGAATTGTTGCACTCGTGCGTGAGCATCGTGGAAAGTCGTGGCCGGTTCAAACCAGACAGGTGTGTCGTCGTCACGAACTCGGAAAATATCGTATTGTGGGACCATGATTGCAATTCCCCTTATTTCTGCGCAAGCCGGTCACGCTAGCGAATTTTGTAAGGTTAGGGGTTAGTCCCCAGGCTGTCTGTTCAATCTCGTACACTTCTCCAAACTTTGGATCACGACGCTTTTGGCAGAATCCAGATAAAATCCGGGTCAGCGAAAGCGCTTGTCCCGTAGACCGGCTAACACGGAACGTCGCCGCAATATTTGACTGTACCCTTGAAAAACTAACTTATTCGTGCAGGACGACACTGAGGAGTGAATCGTTCACTTGAATCTCGCCGTTGTACTGGATGAAGCCCAGTTTCCTGAATTTGTTCATGAAGAAATTGACTCGGGACCGTGTTGTTCCAACCATTTCCGCGAGCATCTCTTGCGACACTTTGGGAAGTGCTTTCTGAGGATGGCCCGGGGCGCCATAGCGCGCGAGCAGCAGTAGGGTGCGCGCCAGGCGCTTCTCGCTGGAGTTGAAAAGCTGGTCTATGAGGTCCGCCTCAACTCGAATGTTTCGCCCTAGCATATAAGCGATGAAGCGGTCGGAGAACGCGTGCTCCTCATGGAGCGCGCGAATCATCTCGTTTCTCTCAATAACCAGCACGCTGGTAGGCGAAATTGTGGTCGCGGTCACCAGATAATTCGTCTGGCCTGCAAGGCACCCTTCCCCAAGAAAATCGCCCGGCCCAAGGATGGCCACAACCGCTTCTTTGCCGGTTTTATTCACCACCGTAAGCTTCGCACCGCCTTCCTGAATGTACATGACCTGAATCGCGGGATCGCCCTGCACGAAGACGGTTTGTTTCGCTCGAAACTTGGCTACCTTTCTACCGAGACCGGCCGAGTCGAGAAATAATTTCACATCGAAAACAAGGATCTTCGGATTCACTTTTTTGAGGGAGCGAGGGACCTTCGGAGATGTAGCCATAGCAGGCTTCCAAAAGGAATTATACCATCACGTCGAATCGACAACCTGGAGTTGACTTCAACAAATCCTGAGAGAGAGTCATGAGAATACCGGCGACTACGATTTGATCCGAACCACACCAACCCCAATCGTTTTTCGCTCTCGCCCTGGAAACTTCGAGCGCGCCTTGATCGCGCATGAGGATCCGAAAGTGGTTGCCAGAGCTATCCATGCACATTTCTCTGCGACAAAAAAGTCTGGTTGATCTCGGCCCGTGCGCACTACAGTGGCGGTATGCGCTGCGAACAGTATTTATTCCTGGCTTAGAAGATAAAGGTCAGCGTGACCGCCGGGACGCGCATAGACGATCGTGGAAAGGTCCTTGGAAAAATCGTAAGCGTTGCCGTTGTGATAATTCAGGGGAAAAGCAAAGGGGACCTTCAACGCGACCTCCGCTGCCCCGATGACTTTACCGTCTCTCCAGGGCTGACGGTAAATTGTGACTGCACCATGGGAAGTGACGGCATATAAGAACGACTTTCCATCGCGAGCAAAAACTGCATCGAAGGTTACGACGCCGGGAAGCAATAAGATGCATTTCTTGTCGGAGATGGAGACCTCATAGATTCCCGTCTTTTCTCCTGACAGCACGACGCCAAGCAGATAGCGACCGCTAGGGTCAGCATCGTAAACAACGCTGCAATTGTCCACCACCTTCTCCGGATTGGAACCGTCCGCGTTCGATTTCCAAATGTCGCGGGCCGCCATATTCACGTAAACGGATTTCTGGTCAGGGCTCCATACAGTCTCTCCTGCCAAGGGAAGCTGGCGAAGGCCGCTGCCATCAACTCCGACGATATAGGCTTTGGACGATCCATCGGCTCTTACCTGAAGAAAAGACACGTGAAAATTGTCCGGCGCCCAATTTGCTATGTCCAAGGTTTCTCCGGTGGCGAGTTTCACTTTGTTGCTTCCGTCGACGTTCGAGACCCAGAGTTCGCCCCTCCGGGGTGCGGGTAGCGTGATGTACACCACGCGCTTCCCATCCGGCGAGATGAGGGGCTGAATTGCGTCCTCGGCGATGTCGGTCGATTCCTTTGAACGAACGTGGTATGCAGTAAGGAACCCGGACGATTTGCCATTCACAAAGTAAATCCCTTTTCCTCCCGGGTCTGTCATGGGCGAGAAGTCCGGTCCCGTTCCAAAAGTAATTTGCGTGAGAATCCGTTCGTTCAAGCTGTACTTCCAGATGTTCGTCAGCCCGTTTACAGTGCGACTGAAAAGCAGGGTATTCCCTGGTTCGGACCACACAACGTCAGAGCCAGACGGATAGCCTGACACCTCACCTAAATCAATAGCCTTGTGGCTGTTCAAATCTATTCTGTAAAAACTGAAATTCGGCGAGCCCGCTCGACGACCAGCTGCTAGGATGTCGTTGCCGCCGGGGAATAACAGAGCTGGAGCGAATGACAGGCCAGCACCTTCGGACTTGTACACTAATTCTTCGCTCAGTCCCGATTTCTCCGCACGAAAAATTCCGGGACGGTCCGACTTCCAATAATAGATTGAGGCTCCATCTGGCGAGGGAATCGCACGATAGCCAAACACCACACGGCGTGGAGCCCCACCAAGCGTAGGCACAGCCCAAATCTCGTCGTGGCCGAAAACCGTTCCGTAATAGACCTCTTTGCCGTCGGGCGAAAATGAATTCACAAACTTTCCGCCTTCGTCATTCGTAAGCTGAAGGGGCTCACCCCCCGAAGCGAGCATGAGGAACACTTGCGCGATGCCCCCTACCGGCGAGTCGAACGCCACGGCGTGGCCGTCGGGAGAAAGCCTCGCGTCGTCCATCGGTTTGTTCCACTGGCTGATTTGCGTAATCTTTGCGGGGCCGTTCGGAGTAGTCTTTGAGCTGAGCCAAAAGTGATACGCCGCAAAGGCTATCAAGAGTGCGACGCAAGCGGCCAAAACGCTATATCGCTTCCGTGCAAGTCTTCCTGACGGCTGAGCCGCCGCTGCTGATTGAGTCCGAGCCTCACCAGCGAGTTGTTGAACTGCTTCCTTTCCGGATGACGAAATTCGGCCAGAGTCCGTATCCCGGCGCAGGCGCTTCAGGTCAGCACGCATTTCCGACGCGGACTGGCAGCGGAGGTCACGGTCTTTCTCCAGGGTCTTGTTGATGATGTCTCCTAGCTTCGGAGGCAGGTCGGGGTTCAGTCGCACCGCTGGAACTGGTGCGCGATTCAGGATTGCGTCGAAGATGGTTGCGGTACTGTCCCCATGGAAGGGCAACTGCCCTGTGGCCATCTCATAGAGGACGGTTCCAAACGAGAATAGGTCGCTCCGCGCATCCAGTTCCTTCGCACGCGCCTGCTCCGGCGACATGTAAGCGACCGTGCCCAATGTTGACCCCGGACTGGTCAAATGTTCTGCACTCACGGCCTCGGTCATTTCCCCTGTGACCGTCGCTCCAGAGGAGCCAGCTCCCGTGAAGGTGAGCTTCGCCAAGCCGAAGTCGAGGATTTTGGCGTGTCCGCGCTTGGTGACGAAGATATTGGCAGGCTTGATGTCACGATGAATGATGCCCTCGACGTGGGCAGCGTCCAGAGCGTCGGCGATTTCAATCGCCAGTGTGAGCAAAGCATCGGTTTCGATGGGCTTTCCGTTGATGCGGTGCTTCAAAGTCATGCCATCCAGAAATTCCATGGCGATGAACGCCTGCCCGTCCTGCTCGCCAATATCGTAAATCGTGCATATGTTGGGGTGGTTCAGCGCCGATGCAGCCTGCGCTTCGCGCTGGAAGCGGGCTAATGCTTGTGGGTCTTCCGCCACATTCTCCGGCAGGAACTTCAGTGCCACATTGCGGTGCAGCCGTGTGTCCTCTGCCTTGTAGACGACACCCATCCCGCCGCCGCCAAGTTTCTCGATGATGCGGTAATGCGAGATGGTTTGGCCGATGAGTGCTGAGGAATCCGACATTGGCGCACATCTTAGGTTGCACCAGAAGGCAAGTCAACGAACATAAATCGAACATAAATCTAGCAGCGTGAATCCGATTCTACGACTCATCAAAAGTTAGCTTTTCGCTGGGGAGTGGGAGCCTTCGAATTACGATTTGATCCTCACCACACCGACCCCAATCTTCTTGCGTTCTTTCTCTGGATACTTCGAGCGTGCTTTCTCCGCGACTCGTTTCGTATTGAATGGCTTCGACAGGAACGTAATCTCGCGACCGACGTATTTGAAAAGTAGCCATTGCTCGATTGTTTTTGGCATCCCAAATTTATAGCATGAGGAATAGAAAAGGGTGCCAAACATGTGGCACATAATCGTTATTATCTGGACGTGGCTCAGCGCCCACGAGTGGCTGGCGATCTGGTTAGAAGGCATTGCGCTCGTCGCAATCTTCATCTGGGACAGAATCGATTCAAGCGTCAGCCATAAACAAACGCTGGAGCAGCTAGAAATCACCCGGCAACAGGCGGAAGCGGCAAGAAACATGGCTCAATCCGTCCTGAATTCCGAACGTGCTTGGCTGACGGCTGACCTCGAATGGCACAGCCACAATAAGAGCGGACGGATTGTGTTTACGGACACTTCAATCCCTCCGGACAGAATCACCAGTACCACATCTGGAGCATTTGCACTCAGGCTCACAAACGATGGACGAACCCCAGCATGGGTTGAGCATATCGCGGCCGGTATGGAAATTTCCGGCAAGCCGAAACAGCTTGAAGGGCTTGTGACTGAATGCGTCGAACCACTCGGCGCGGGACAACAACGAATTGTTCAGTTGAACTTAACCTGTCCCGGAAAACTAAGCGCGGAAGAGAGGGAACTACTATCCATTCACATCACGGTGCGTTACCGAGATATCTTTGAAAACAAAACAATGGAACTTGAATTCTCGGTGGACTCTACCACAGACAGGATCAGAAGGTTCGAAAAAGTCAGTCTGGATTTCATCCCGCGGATCACCTCTTAGGAGCAACGAAAAGCATGGCGAGCAGAATCGCGATTAGGCTCTTTAACACGATTTCCTTAATGCGCTTGCGTTTCATGAATAGAGAATAGCGGCGCACCGGTGCCAGTGCCTCGTTACGTCACGTGGAACGGATACGATTTGGTTAGTCCTAACTGCGTCGGCAATTGGGGCTGCTCGCGAAGCCCTGCAAGCTCCTAGCGCTTGCGCTTACTTTTATTTGTACTCTTAGCTTCAACCGCAGCTTTCCCTCGCACTCGCTCATACTTCAGCGCAATCACGCCGCCCGAATAGGTTTTGCTCTCCGTCAGCGTGAATTCCCGCTGCGGAAACCCCGGCGCGAACAACGGAATCCCTTCACCGACCAACACGGGGACGACTCCCAAATAGAGTTCATCCACCAAATCTTCCATTAAAAACTCCCGCGTCAATTCCCCACCGCCTGCCAACCAAATATCTTTCCCCTTCTTCTTGCGCAGCCCTTCCACAAATCTCTTAGGCTCTTCGCGCACAAAAATAGCCCCGCCGTGTTCCCCCTCCGGTAACGACCGGGAGAAAATGTAGCAGCGCAAGCCATGACTCTCAAACTTCCCTCCACTCATGCGCACCCCGACCTCGTACGTCTTCCGCCCCATCAGTCCCACATCAATGGTCTTGAAAAAAGGCCCCATCGAGTAGTTCGAGGGCCTCAGGTGCAAAAAATCCAGCGAGCCGTCCCGGCCCGCAATATAGCCATCCAGGCTAGTCCCCACGCCATAAATAATCTTTCGCATGAAGTGCTCCTTGCGCCACGGAAACCTAATAGAAAGAACCCCGCCGGCAGCGGCTACGTGCCCGCGATCGTTTTCATGCGGCGTATTCACTTCCGAGGAAGTATTTCCGCATTCTGCCTACCGCAATGAGGGCGAAAATTTGGAAGAATCGTTTCAGCGTACCAGATGAACTCCTTCTCACAGAGAGCACACTTCATGGTGATTGATTCTTGAGCCTTCGTAGTAGATATGACTTCTAAACGAGTACTATTTATATTCGTCATCATCTGTGAATCTCCGGACGGATGGTAGTCCAAGCACTCAGATCGTACAATCCTTAGTGTGCCGAAGAAGCCCAAACCAGCCCCACGTCAGCATGCAGTCGGCGACCACATCCGCGTCTCCATGCACGGCGGAAGAATCGTAGACGCCGTTATCAAAGCTATCCTCGACACGACCGATGGTCTCAAGTTCCAAGTTGATTTCGGGAAGGACCAAACGGCGACGGTCTCGGAACGGCAGGTTGTGAAGGACTAGAAATGACCAGTGCGAAGTACTATGCACCACATCTCAAGTTATGCGACTTTATCGTGACTTAGCCAAAAACAGCAGGCTTTTGAGTGCGGTACAAGCAACGCCACCACCAGCTCCAAGCAAAAGGCCGGGGAAGACCATCATAAGCGGCAAGCAGAAGATTTCATCCAATCCTCCGCTCCCTCGAATCGCAGTCATTGTCTGCGGGTCATGCCAAATGGCAAGCATGCCGGCCGCACCAGTGATACTGGTGACGGACGCCAGACCGGCTGTCACAACCCCTGCAATGGCACCGGTGGCGAACGAGTCTGAACGCCAAGCGGCATAGAAGCCCGCAGCCAGCAGAGTCCCAACGCCTAGGACGGTTGATACCGTACTTCGAGTATGAAAATCCAAGAGCGGCACGAACCAGTCCAGAGCCGTTCTTGTAAGGAACTGTGCGCTGAATAGCGCGGCGAAGAATCGAGCGCCAGGCGACACGAATGCAAACATCTGGCGCGCATACCACCAATCCGCGCGTCGCCGCCCGCGTGCTGGATAGATGCTGTCCCGGTACTGTTCCAAGAGGTCACCTGAAACGCTTTCGAAATCGCCTGGTTTCAGAAATGCCCGCAGCAAAGCTTCCGCCCAGCGGGGAGGGTATGCCGTTGCGGTCATACGCATCCTCTCAGCGGCCACCTTAAGCCCTGCCACAGACCCTCGACCGTCGCTCGTGCATCGTTGAGCGCGCGCACACCTTTAGTCTGCACCCTATAAAACCGGCGCGCCCGGCCGCTACGCACGGGCGTACCAGGTCCCAGACGCGAAACCACTAAGCCCTTCCTCGCCAGCCGTTCCAGGGTGGCGTGCACGGCACCCGCCGCGACCTCTCGCTCTAACCGTGCCTGGACCTCTTTTAAAATGGCACGACCATATGCGTCTTCACCAAGTCGAAGGATCGCGAGCAATACGGCTTGTTCGAAGGCACCTAGAATTTCAGCCATAGCAAAGCCTACATTGTAGGCTTTGGGATTAGCTTGTCAAGGCTCATTCTTGATTGCTCCGCGCATGCGCACCATCAAGGACATGGACCTGATACCGTGAACAACTCTTGGCAGTTGTGAAAGGATTAGGTCCGCTCAGCGGGAGACCTCCATACCAAGAATCGCTCGAATCCTCTGACGCTCAACGACCTCGCGAGGCGACCTACCCGGCTTCTCAAGCCATCGCTCAAAGTCGGCCATCTTGACTTCGTGATCGACGCGAACGTTTTGCCTAGAATGTAGCTACCTGATCGCATGTTATTGGCTCCTTCGACCAAACATTGATTACGACTGGGTTGGCTGGGCCAAAGGGCGGCACAGAAGAACCGTAGGAATAAGCAAGCACATTGGGATGGTCTCCCTTAGCACTCCGAAACTCACCATCATCTGTGCGGTCCCCATAGTTCCCCCTATCGACGGCTGAGCATCAACTAACGGCTCGTCACATTGAACAAGCAACAAGCATTTTCAGACTCGGGAAGATATCTGTAGTCTGTATCACAACCTCAGTTTCATAAGGTGCGTCTGCACGAGTAGAGGTTTTACGAGTTTGGCTTATTTTCAGCTGGCCATTGTTCGGTGGTAGTGAAGGCTGCTGTGTTTCCTTCGGTGGCTTTTTAGTCGGTGCAAGCTGCGGAGAAACGGGGGGAACCACCTGTAGTCTCGGCATTGCCAAGGTAGCCATGGGGCGCAGGCTAGCAGTTCGGTTGTACTGGATGTGGCGGAATGGTAGTGAGTATTCGCAGTCTTTGGAATTCGGTTCGCACGCGGGACAGCTCGGAATCGGAGATGG